>Ga0265298_10000028_pt1 | contig 204268 bp, 159 predicted proteins | sample AusTroGonzalo_MG_3_FD_193486 | JGI IMG/M metagenome (GOLD analysis project Ga0265298, IMG submission 193486) | Bovine rumen microbial communities from tropical cattle in Woodstock, Queensland, Australia - Gonzalo_01 | ecosystem: Host-associated > Mammals > Digestive system > Stomach > Rumen ...
TGTGGCTTCGCTTTCATGGGTGCCGTCACCATACGTATACAATGGCGTTGTGTCGGAGCCTCTCCATAGTACAGCGGTTTGTACTCCACTAACATCCTTATAACCAGCGGCAAAGACATAATTGGAGCAGCATAAATCATTAACGTGTGTGTTGCTTACGTTGTATAGGAACACTGCTGAGTTTTTGTACACATCACCATAGACGTCATTGTTACGAACCCAATAAACGTCGTTAGTGGATTCATCCACCACAACACTTGTTGAAATATTATCAGACGATCCATAGCAAAGGTCGTGGATTTTTTCATTGTTTTTAAACACCACAGCATGCTTCTGGCCGTCTTGTGTGTAGTAACCTGATGCATAAACATCAAAATTTTGTGCAATAACGCTAGTCATGACCAGCATTGCCGAAACCAATAGTAGAAATTTTCTCATAGCTTTCAAATTTAGTTAAACATAAAGATTAGAAGTATTGCGAATCGCAAATATATAACATATATTTTAAAAAAGCAAGTTTTTCAGTGTCTTTTTTAAAAAAATTAAAAAATTTTCACAAAAACTAATTTTTTAGTTACATCGTATTAAAATAAGTTGTATATTTGCAGCGTTAATTAGTTAAAAAATGACAATTATGAAAGAGTTGACTAAAGCTGAAGAGCAGGTAATGCAGGTTATTTGGAAGATTGGTAAGGGTTTTGCCAACGAGATAATGGCGGCGTATCCTGAGCCTAAACCGGCTTACAACACCGTGCTGACCGTCGTCAGAATTCTGGAAAAGAAAGGTTTTGTGGGACACGAGACGTTTTGCAAGGCAAACCGTTACTTCCCATTAATAAGTAAAGAGGAGTATTCGGAGAGCTCGCTGAAAGGATTGGTTGAGAATTATTTCAACAATTCGTACCTCGACCTTGTATCGGCATTCGCGAAGAAAGAAAACTTCAGCATGGAGCAACTTGATGAGTTGAAGAAAATGATTGACGGCATGAAAAACGACTGATTATGGCACTAAATATAATTTCAATAGCAATCGCGATAGCGCTCCTCTGGGCGGCCTACCGTCTGTTGTTCATAAACAGCAACAGGCTGATTTTCAACCGTGCGTTTCTCATCATCGCGCTGGGCTTCTCGCTCATTTTGCCGGCAGCAGGATTTTATATAGGCAGAAGCACCCCGCAGATTGTGAGCTACCGCCAGAGCCTGTTTCAAGGCATCATGCTCGACGAGGTGGTAATCACCGCCGAAGGTGTGGCGATAAGCACTCCGGCTGATGCGGGAGCCGACAATGAAAGCGCCGCGCCAGTCGTGGCAAAAAAGACAGCGCCGGTTTCACTTATAAGGCCCATAGGACTCATATGGCTTATAGGTGCTATAGGCGCGGCGCTCGTGTTCCTCTTCAAGCTTGGAAAAATCATTTATATAATCATCCGCTCGCCGAAGAAGAAAATGCCAGGATATACTGCGGTTTTCACTGGAAAGGAACACGGCTCGTATTCGTTTTTCAACTACGCCTTCTTCCCCGACGAGAACGTGAGCGAGGAGATTGTGCGCCACGAGATGAGTCACATCGCACACCACCACTCAGCCGACATCCTTTTCGTGGAGCTGATGATGATTATCCAATGGTTTAACCCATTTATCTACTTGTATAAGAGGGAGTTACAGAGTCTCCACGAGTATATGGCCGACCGCGACGTGGTGGCCACAGGAATTGACAAACAGAACTACATGATGTTGATTTTGCAGCAGTGCACGGCCGTCGATTTCAGCAACATGAGCAATAACTTCAGTTTTTTATTAACCAAAAAAAGAATTAAAATGATTACTCAAAGCAAAAAAGCTAAGGGCGTGGTAATCAAGGCATTACTTACCCTCCCACTGTTCGCCCTGTTATTGTTCGCGAACTGCAAATCAAACGGTAACGAGAAACCTGCTGATAAGAAAGCCGTCGAAGCAACTGAAACAGTTGAAACACAAGCCGTTGAAACTGTTGTAAACGACGATTCGGAAGTTTACGGAGCAGTAGAAGTTTTCCCGGAATATCCTGGCGGAACGACAGCCATGTTCGAGTTCATCCAGAAAAACTTGAAATATCCTGAATCGGCCAAGGAAAAAGGCCTCGAAGGCAGAGTATTTATTGGTTTTGTTGTTGAAAAAGACGGAAGTCTGTCATCATTCCAAGTGCTGCGTGGCGTTTGCGACGAGATTGACGCCGAAGCGGTTAGAGTGTTGAAGATGATGCCTAAATGGAAACCGGGTATGAATAACGGCGAGCCTGTCAGAGTACAGTACACAATGCCTTTCAAATTCCAGCTTACAGGCAACGAAAACACCATGACAGCACTTTCCGGAACACACTGGATGGGAAGCGGTACAGGCTATAAAGACGGCTCGAAGTTTGTCATGGACATGACAATGGACTTCTACAACAACAACGACGGTTTGTTTGTGATGAAACTCATGGCTCAAGATCAAGACGGCAAGACTACTCCACAGACAGTATTTGAAGATGTCGGTCTCGACTTCACCTATTCATTCGACGGCAAGTCGGCAGGCTCGATCCAGCCTAAGAATACCGACGGAAGCACCCTCGGCGGTGAAGATCAGCAGCCTTACAGCTTCGTGATGAAGGACGGCAAAATCATCGTCAGCTTCTACGACTTCAAGGAAGATATCGGTATTGAGACGATCACTTTTGTGAAGAAATGAGGCTCTACATCAAGATATTATACCTTTTTTTAACTTTGATGCTGCTGTTTTCCTGCGGCACTAAACGCTCGACAAGTGTGCCGTTTTCTACAGAAATTGTAGACGGCACACTGATGATAAATAACGAAAACATCAGGAAAATAGACAAGAAGCTGCTGGCATCCGACAGTCTGCGCACCGTCATAATCGAGCAGTGCGGCCTGAGAAGAATCAAATTTCCGAAAAACAATAATATCGTTTCGATAAAACTCTTTAACAACGATTTCAAGCGCGTTCCGCCGAGCATTAAACATTGCAAAAACCTCGAACACCTTGATTTAGAGCATAATAGAATCAAACATATTCCTCGTTTCATCGCGCAACTCGACAGTCTGAGGAGTCTGGATTTGAATCATAACCGTTTAAAACTATCCAAATCGGACATCAAGCATGCTTCGAAGGTTAAAAAACTGTCGATTGGGGGCAATAATATCAAGAAATTGCCAGAAAACATTGGCATTTTGCAATGCACAAATCTCAATTTGGGCAAAAATAAACTGAGCTCTCTTCCGGCTTCGTTTGCCAATCTGAAACAGGTGCATCATCTCATTTTTTATGAAAATGAATTTGTGAAGATTCCCGAAGAGATTTCAGGTTTTGAAAATTTGCAGCATCTTGATTTTTATAAAAACCATATTAAGGAAATACCAGATTTTGTTGGCAATTACGAAAAGTTAAAGTATCTTTATCTTTCCTATAATGAAATCGAATCGATTCCCGATACGCTGCGAAATTTGAAGAATCTGACTTATTTTTACGTCCATCATAACAAAATTCTGACAATTCCGGATTGGATTGTGGAGATGGACTCGCTGGAGCGACTCGGAGTGGGTTACAACAAGCTGATTTCGATGCCAGACATGTCGGAAATGCCATCGCTGATTGATCTCAACTGCGAAGGGAATCTGCTTGAGGAGTTCCCATGGAAACTGGTGTTAAAACCAGGCATGCAGATGCTGATTGTGAGGGATAATATGTTTCAGTTAAGCGACGAGGAAATCGAGTTTTTGAGCCAGCCACGGGAATATCCTTTAATAGTTTTTTAATGCCATTTGCAGAAATGCGACCTACCACAGGGTACTGTGAGCATTTCGAAAATGGCATTAAAAACTCGAAAACTAACGGTTAAATGCTTCCCAAGGCATTCCTTTTGGCATCGGGGCTACCACTGTCATTTCAGTTTTCAATGTCGGATGCTCGAACGTGATTTTGTAAGAATGCAAGCAAATCGACGCATCCGAATTGGAGCGCGGGTAGCCGTATTTCAGGTCACCTTTGATCGGGCAGCCGATGTGAGCCAGCTGGCAGCGAATCTGATGATGGCGGCCCGTAAGTAATTCTATTTCAAGGAGATAATAATTGTCAGATTTTCCGACCACGCGATATCTTAATGTTGCCAATTTCGCTCCGCTTGTCCCCTCTTTCACAATGTACGACTTATTCTGAGCCTCGTTTTTCACCATGTAATCGTTGAGTTCGTCGGCATCTTTCGGCGGACGGTTTTTCACGATGGCGAGATAAGTCTTGTGGAAATTGCGGTCCTTCACCATGGTTGTCATACGGCTGAGCGCCTTGCTGGTGCGGGCAAAAATCACCGCTCCGCTGACAGGACGGTCGAGGCGGTGCACAAGGCCTGCAAACACCTCCCCTGGCTTGTTTTTCGCCTCTTTGATATACGCCTTCACGTCGTCGAGGAGGCATACATCACCGGTTTTGTCACCCTGGACGATCTCGGATGGCAGTTTATTAACGATAATCAGGTGATTATCTTCGAATAATATGCGGTCGTTAATTTTCATTGATATATGGACGGACACGGTCCGTCCCTACATTAATACTGTTCGGCGTCATTAGGGAAGGTGACTTCCTTTACATCGTTGATGTAGGTGTGGACGCTGTCTTTGATGCTGGTGTAGAGGTTGTTGTAGCGGCGCAGGAATCGTGGCGAGAAGTCGTTGCTCAAGCCGAGCATATCCTGCAGCACCAGGACCTGTCCGTCGCACCCGTGACCGGCGCCAATGCCGATGGTAGGGATGTGCAGTGATTTCGACACCTCTGTTGCCAGCGCGGCCGGGATCTTCTCAAGAACGATGCTGAAGACTCCTTTTTCCTGCAGCAGGAGTGCATCCTCACGCAGTTTGTTGGCCTCATACTCGTCTTTGGCGCGTACCACATATGTTCCGAACTTGTTGATGCTCTGAGGCGTAAGTCCGAGATGGCCCATCACCGGGATGCCAGCGCAGAGGATTCTCTCCACCGATTCGAGGATCTCCTTGCCGCCTTCCATCTTCACGGCATTGGCGCCGGTCTCCTTCATGATGCGGATAGCCGACTCCAGAGCTTTCTTCGAGTTGCCCTGATAGGTACCGAACGGCATGTCGACGACCACCATGGCATGCGACACGGCACGGACCACCGAAGCGCCGTAGATTATCATCTCGTCGAGGGTGATAGGCAGCGTGGTAGGATGACCTTCCATGACGTTGGAAGCGCTGTCGCCAACAAGAATCACATCGATATTCGACTGGTCGAGAATCTTCGCCATTGTGTAGTCATACGCGGTGAGCATCGCTATCTTCTCACCTTTGTTCTTCATCTCCTGAAGCACGTGCGTCGTGACCAAAGATGCATTATGAGACAAATACATTTCTTAAAATTTTTTGCAAAAATAAATAAAAATAATATATCTTTGCAAAGTAATTAACCATTATGAAAAAGTTTTTGACAATCATAGTATTAGCTACGATTATTCTTACGTCGTGCACCACCAAGGTCGACCTTTACTGCTACACCGGCGACACTACAATATTATATTCGGTGCTTGACACAGAAGTCGACACCAATTATTTCCGTATTACAAAATCGTCGTTAGAGGGCAACTATACTTACAATTATGACGAAATAGACGTCCGTTTTGCGGGTCTTTTTAAAAACGAACCTCAACCCGACACTATCCTTCTCGACACTATCACGCTGATGGCCGACGGTTTCCCTAAGACGTATTATTATACCACAAAGAAACTCGTTGAAAATCAAGAATATACGGTTATGGTTCTCAGAAAGGCGGACAGTGTCCTTGTCACATCAAAAGCCAAAACCATTTGTAAGATCAGCATCATCAGACCCACGGCTAATTTCGGCATCAATTTCCAGTCAAACAATGTGAATCAGATTCAATGGGTAGGCACCGGCCATGACAACGCGCCAGACATCAACGCGGGATTTTTCAGCGTAACCGGGTATTTCCATTACAGGGAGCTTATGCCGGGCGCAGTCGATACTGTCGACCGTTATATGGAATGGACAATCGGATCGGGACAGGCGGAGCAGATGCAAAACCCATCGTTCCACTATTATGTGACACATTACACACCTTCGCGGTTTTTCTTCCTGTTGGAAAACGACGAGTATCTTCAAAATAACAGTCCGTATGGCGTCCAGCGCTGGCTTTTGCCGTTTGAGTTCCGGCTTAGTGTCTACGGACGGGAATTATTCGAGTATTATGTGGCAAACAACTCGACGAGTGTCATACCTGAGGTGCCCAATTACTCGAATGTCGAAAATGGCATAGGACTGCTGTCGGCACGCACAACGATGAGCAAATACTATGTCATAGAACAGATCTGCCGAAAAAGAATCAGCTACAACTACCCTTACGGCTTCATTTACGACCCTAATCTGCAAAATTAATTATGGCGATAATTAAAAAATTTGTATTTTTGCAAGTTTGAAGAATATTCATTTGCAATGAAAAGATTTTTTTTAGCAATAATAGCTCTCGCTGCTTTGATTTTCAACTCATGCAGCAATAAAGTCGACCTCTACTGCTACGACGGCGACTCGACAGTCGTTTACGCCATGCTCGATTCCAACGCCGACACCAATTTCTTTAAAATCACGCATAGTTTTGTCGGAGATGTCAGTCAGTTGGCACACGATTACAATGCGAACAACTATAAATACGATGAAATCGAGGTGACTTTATCGGGTATTTTCGATGGTAACAACCAAACTCAGACACTCACTCTCGATACCATTTCAAAATGGATTCCATATGATCCAAATTCACTGTTTTACAGCGGTTGCTATCAGACATATTATTTTACGACACAGAAGTTGTTGGAAGGAAAGGAATATATTCTTAATGTTTTAAGAAAAGAGGATAACGTCAATATTACGGCTAAAACCACGACAATCAACAGTTTCCGTTTCAGAAAACCTGTCGGAAATCAGATTCTCAATTTCAAAGATGTGAAAAGAGGCACTATCGAATGGAAAGTTCCCGAATTTCCTTGCATTTCAACAGCTGCATATTTCGAAGTCACATCATATATGCACTATAAGGAGTTGATGCCAGGCGCCACCGACACTGTTTCAAGATATGTTTATTGGCCGCTCGGTTCCGGCAAGGCTGAAAATCTTCTTACAACACAAAACAACGACACGTATTACACCATGAACTACACCCCTGAGGCGTTGTTTACCGTTGTTAGAGACAATCAGTATTTAAAGGAAAACAGCCCGGTTGGAGTTCAGAGATTTTTCGGTAAATTTGAGATTGTGATTTCTGCCGTCGGCGAAGAATTGTACAATTATTATCTTGCTGCAAATTCGTCGAGTGCAATTCAGGACGTGCCTAATTACACTAATGTCGAAAACGGCGTGGGGATTATGTCTTCGAGAGTCTCCAAAACTTCTTTACATCCTATAAATATTTTGACACGACAGGAAATCAGCCGCGAGTTCCCTGAATACGGCTTTGAATTTCCTATTCAGTAAAAAATGACATTTTGTCAGTTTTTCCCGTTTTGGCATAGTTTTTGTTCTGCCTTTGTCGCAAAAAGGCAAAAAAGTATAATAAAATATAGGAGAACAAAATTATGTCAAAAATCATTGGTATCGATTTAGGAACAACAAACTCATGCGTTTCAGTAATGGAAGGCAGTGAGCCGGTAGTCATTCAGAACAGTGAAGGACACCGCACCACACCGTCAATCGTGGCATTCACCGACAACGGCGAGCGTAAGGTTGGCGAGCCTGCAAAACGTCAGGCCATCACAAACCCGTTGAGAACCGTTTATTCAATCAAACGTTTCATGGGTGAGACCTACGACAAGATGCAGAGCGAAATCAGCCGTGTACCTTATAAAGTAGTTAAAGGCGGCAACAACACACCACGTATCGACATCGACGGCAAGCTTTACACACCACAGGAGATTTCGGCAATGGTGCTTCAGAAGATGAAGAAGACCGCTGAAGACTACCTCGGACAGCCTGTCACCGAAGCCGTCATCACAGTGCCTGCATACTTCAGCGACTCACAGCGTCAGGCTACCAAGGAAGCTGGCGAAATCGCAGGTTTGAACGTGCGTCGTATCATCAACGAGCCTACAGCAGCAGCTTTGGCATATGGCTTGGACAAGAAAAAGAGTGATGTGAAGGTTGCAGTGTATGACCTCGGCGGTGGTACATTCGATATCTCAATCCTCGAACTCGGCGACGGCGTGTTTGAAGTGAAATCGACAAATGGTAACACCCACCTCGGCGGCGACGACTTCGACGAGAGAATCATCAACTGGTTGGCAGAAGAATTCATGCACGACGAGAACATCGACCTCCGCAAGGACCCGATGTCACTCCAGAGATTGAAGGAAGCTGCTGAGAAGGCAAAGATCGAGTTGTCGGCCTCGACAGAGACAGAGATCAACCTGCCATATATCACAGCCACACAGGCCGGACCAAAGCACTTGGTTCGCAAGCTCTCAAGAGCTAAGTTCGAGCAGTTGTGCGACGACCTCATCCAGGCCACTATCGAGCCATGCCGTAAGGCTTTGGCAGACGCTGGCATGAGCGTGAGCGACATCGACGACGTGATCTTGGTTGGTGGCTCGACACGTATCCCGGCCATCCAGAACATCGTGCGCGACTTCTTCAAGAAAGAACCTTCGAAGGGCGTGAACCCAGACGAGGTGGTCGCAATCGGCGCTTCAATCCAGGGCGGCGTTCTGACAGGCGAAGTGAAAGACGTACTGTTGCTTGATGTCACACCATTGTCACTCGGTATCGAGACCCTCGGCGGCGTGATGACAAAGCTCATCGAGAGCAACACCACCATCCCGTTCAAGAAATCGGAGGTGTTCTCGACAGCTGTCGACAACCAGCCATCAGTTGAGATCCACGTGTTGCAGGGCGAGCGTCCAATGGCTAACCAGAACAAGACCATCGGTCGTTTCAACCTCGACAACATCCCGCCAGCGCCAAGAGGTGTCCCGCAGATTGAGGTGACATTCGATATCGACGCTAACGGTATCTTGAACGTGTCAGCAAAGGATAAAGCCACAGGCAAGAGCCAGAGCATCCGTATCGAGGCATCGTCAGGCTTGAGCGACGACGAAATCAAGAGGATGAAGGCAGAAGCTGAGGCTAACGCCGACGCCGATAAGAAGGAACGTGAGCGTGTCGACAAGATCAACGCTGCCGACGCCATGATCTTCAACACCGAGAAACAACTGAAGGAATACGGCGACAAGCTGCCGGCCGACAAGAAGGGCGAGATCGAAAGCGCTCTCGAGAAGCTGAAGACAGCCCACAAGGCACAGGACATCGCCGGCATCGACGCTGCCATGGCAGAGATGAACGGCATCTGGCAGAAGGCATCAGAAGAGATGTACAAGAACGCCGGTGCCCAGGGCGGTCAGCAGGGACCTTTCAACGGTCAGCAAGGCCCTCAGAATCCAGGTAACGCTGGCAACGGCGGCAAGGACGACGAGGTGACAGACGTTGACTTCGAGGAGGTTAAATAACAATTGACAATTGATAGTTGACAATTGATAATTAAAGGATGCCGAAAAACGGCATCCTTTTTTTGTTTTAAAATAGTATTTTAGGAGATAAAATATTATAAATTTCACTTTGTTATTCTAAAATTATTCATATTTTTGCCATTCAAAATAGACCATTTAATAATTATTTTAAAACCTATGAAAAAACTATTATTATCAATCGTGGTAGCATTGCTTATTTTGAGCGGCTGCAACAAATCAAAGCAATTTATTGTAACTCTTAACATCGACAATGCCGACGGACAGACCGTCTATCTGCACAAAGACTTCGGACTGGTGGAGATGTGCATCGACTCAGCCGTTTTTGAAGGTAACAAGGCCGTTATGACAGTTATTTGCGACGACCCGCAGACCAAATACATAGTCAAATTCGACAAAAATGAGTTATGCAATGTATTTCATTTCTTCCCGGAAAATCACGACGTGACGATTATCGGCGACTACAATGAAATCTATCATTGGGAAGCTACAGGCACACCTGCGATGGATGCTTACTTCGCATTCAGCCGTGAAATTTTACCTTTGGAAAACGCCACAATGGCCATCGTTTATGATATGTATGCAGCATACGATGAAAACGACACCGTCAGAGGTAATGAGCTATACAGGAAAGCTGAGGCAAGTATGGAAGAGTACAACGCCATATTGTTTGAATATTACAAGCAGCATTCAAATGATATCATTTGCCAATATGATCTGAGTAGAAAGAAAAAGGAGTTCGATCCGATGGTTTTAAAAGAAGTTGTCGAAACCATGACCGTCGAGTCGGTTTATAAAAAAGAAATCGAGAAATACCTCGAAGAGATTGAAGATTACGACATGCCAATGCAGATAGTTGAATGAAAAAACTTTTATTATTTACCCTTTGCGGCTTAGCGTTGACGTCGTGCTCGATAATCAGGGCATTGCGAACTGATGGCAAAGACGGTCCGAATGTCTTCAGTTACCAGAAACGTGAGGTTGACACCATCGCCAACGGCGAGGAGGTGTTTGTGTTTCCCGTCGGCCAGCGTGCTGACTGGATCGACAGCTTTTATTTCTACCACAAGGCACATGGCTGCGATAGTATTACTTTCCTTGAGGCAATGAATCGGAAAAGCAACACACAAGGCTTGCTCATTATCCACGACGACAGCATCGTTTATGAAAGATATTGGGGCGATTTCAACGCCGACACTTACGCAACAATCTTCTCCGTTTCAAAATCAATAACATCGCTGATGTGCGGCATCGCTGTTGACGACGGCTACATCCACAGCATCGACGACCCTGTCACCGAGTATCTGCCGGAGCTGAAGAAAAAAGACCCGATGTGGCAGAAGCTCACCATCCGTCATCTGCTTGACATGAAGAGCGGCCTGGATTTCGAAGACACGTATGAGTTCACCTCGTGGAAAGACATAAAAATGCTTAATGCGATGTCAAAACTGAATTACGGACACGACATCAGAAAACAAATAAAAGGTCTGAAATTCCGTTGTGAGCCAGGTACCCAACTACGTTACGAGAGCATGACATCGGCGATTCTTGGTGTTGTTATCGAGAGCGCCTCGGGCAAACGTTTCGCCGACTATCTCAGCGAGAAAGTGTGGCAGCCGCTCGGAATGGAGCATTACGCGTTGATTAACATCGACAGCCGTAAACACGACATGGCGCACGCCTTTGGCGGTATCACGATGACATTGAGAGACTTGGCCAAGATCGGACAACTGTATCTCAACTATGGCTTATGGGAGGGCAAACGCATAGTAAGCGAAGAATGGATTCGTCAGACTATAACCTTTGACGAGAATAGTCACGGCTATCATTACAACTGGTATAACATAAGCTATGAGGGTTATACCAGACCTGAAAATTCCGGCTATTACGCATATGGTATCTGTGCCCAAACAATTTACGTCAACCCGTATAAAAACCTTGTAATAGTGAGAATGGGCCGATCAAACAACGGCTGCGCATTTCTTCCGGTACTATTTGAGCAGCTGAGTATGCAGTATTGATTAAAGAATGATATTATTCAAAAATGTTTTATATTTGCATGATAAATTATTCGTGCAATGAAACATTTAAAATTAACTTTTTTTGCTTTAATCATATTTGCCTTCGGTTGGCAGACGCTTTCAGGACAGGAAAAAGTCACTAGTCCTGACGGAAAATTGGAACTCACTTTCGAAGTTAAGGACGGCGTACCTTATTATTCTTTGAATAAGGAAGGGAAACCTATTATTTTGCCTTCGAAGATGGGCTTTACGCTCGAATGGCGCGACGATTTGGCACATGCTTTTGTGCTGAAAGATGTGAAATTCGACACTTTTGATGAGATTTGGGAGCCCGTTTGGGGTGAAGAGTCGCAGATTCGCAACCATTACAACGAGATGCTGGTGACGCTCGAACAGCCGGCAGGTTCGGTGGAAAGTATGGACCATTCGACCGAGACGAAAACCACCGTGATGCAGATAAGATTCCGTTTGTATGACGACGGTTTGGGCTTCAGATATGAGTTCCCGATGGAAAACGCCTTGGTTTATTTCTGGATTAAAGAGGAATTGACTGAGTTTGCGATGACCGGCGACCATACCGCATGGTGGATTCCTGGCGATTATGACACTCAGGAATATAACTACACCGAGTCGAAACTATCAGAAATTAGAGGACTTTACGACGCTGCGCATACCGGCAACGGATGGCCCTGGAAGAGCTTCTCGCCTACCGGTGTTCAGACTGCTTTGCAGATGAAAACGGCAGACGGATTATATCTTAATATCCATGAAGCGGCGACCCTTGATTTCCCGACAATGCACCTCGATTTGAACAATGAAACATTCGTTTTTCAAGCGCATCTGTCGCCTGATGCCACAGGTTACAAAGGCCGCATCCAGACACCTTGTCACACCCCTTGGCGCACCGTGATGGTCTGCGAAAAAGCCACCGATGTGTTGGCTTCCCGACTGATTCTGAACCTCAACGATCCTTGCGTTTTGGACGATGTGAGTTGGATTCACCCTGTGAAATATATGGGGGTTTGGTGGGAAATGATTTCAGGCAAGAACACTTGGAGTTATACCGACGAATATCCTTCGGTGAAGCTGGGCGAGACCGACTATGAACACGCCAAACCTCATGGCCGTCATGCCGCCAACAATGAAAACGTGCGCCGATACATCGATTTTGCTGCCGAAAACGGCTTCGACGCCTTGTTGATCGAAGGCTGGAACATCGGCTGGGAAGACTGGTACGGCAAGCAGAAAGACTATGTCTTCGACTTTCTCACACCCTACCCCGATTTCGACCTGCCGGCTTTGAACAAATACGCTCACGAGAAGGGAATTCGCTTGATTATGCATCACGAAAGTTCTTCATCCACAATCAATTACGAACATTGGCTTGAGCAGGCATACACCTTGATGAACCAATACGGCTACGATGCCGTGAAGAGCGGTTATGTGGGCAAGATCATCCCTTACGGCGAAGGACATTACAGTCAGCCCATCAACAACCACTATCATTATTGCATCACCGAGGCGGCGAAACATCATATCATGGTCAACGCGCATGAGGCGGTGCGTCCGACCGGACTTTATCGCACCTGGCCCAATATGATTGGCAACGAGAGCGCGATGGGAACTGAGTTTCAGAATAGAATTAAGCCAGGACACACCACTATTTTGCCGTTCACACGCTTGCAAGGCGGTCCGATGGACTATACTCCAGGCATCTTCGTGACCGACATGGGTAAGATTGTGCCTTGGGGCGGCAAGATGAACATCACTATCTGCAATCAGTTGGGATTGTACGTGACGTTTTATTCGCCATTGCAGATGGCTGCTGACTTCCCTGAGCATTACGCGCAGTTTATGGATGCGTTCCAGTTCATCAAAGACGTGGCCGTCGACTGGGATAAAACGATCTATCTCGAGGCTGAACCCGGCGCATACATCGTGACAGCACGTCATCCGAAGATTTCTTCGTTGAACAAGGCCGCTGATGGCGTTGGCGAACTGGCTGACGGCAAGAAAGGCGTGGTTAATAGTGTAACACGTTTTGTTTATGCTCTGCCTGATGATGCCACCGCCGATGATTTGAAAAACGCCGAACCTCGCGACGTGTGGTATGTAGGCGGCATCACCGACGAAAACGCCCGTGAGGTCAAGGTAAAGCTGGATTTCCTGAAACCAGGCGTGAAATATGAGGCGATAATTTATACTGACGCAAAAGATGCCAGCGGTATTCCTGGCGACGGTTACAACCCGCAGGCATACACCATCACGAAGAAGAAGGTGACCTCAAAATCGGTGTTGAAAATGAGGATGGCCCCGTGCGGAGGGTTTGCGGTTTCGATCAGAGAAATGTAAAAAATGATTGTTGAGACGCCATAATATGACGTCTCAACAATTGTAATATCATATTCCAATTAGAATGGGAATATCCTTAACAACAAATACCCCAAAATTCCGCCAACGATTCCTAATATCAGGCCGACTTTAACCATCTGTGATGTTTTAATCATGCCGGTAGAGGCGGCGATGGCGTTAGGTGGGGTGGAGATCGGCAAGGTCATGGCGAGAGAACAGCAGATGGCGACGTAGACTATCAGTGAGGCGGCGCCTCCGAGAGCTGTAAGCTCTCCCTTGATGGCGGTGGAGACGACAGCAAGGACCGGCATAAGCAGGCTCGCTGCCGACGAGTTGGAGATGAAGGTCGAGAGCAGGTACATGACAAAGCCCGCGCCTATGATCACCAACACTGCCGGCCATGTAGTGAATGGGATGGCGTTGATAAGAACAGTCGCCAAGCCGGTTCCATTCAGGCAGGTACCCAAAGCGAAACCGCCAGCTACCATCCACAGGATATGCCATTCGATTTTTGAGAAATCGTCGGCCTTGAAGACTCCAGTTATCGAGAACACCGCAAACGGCACCAAAGCCACGATGTTAGCGTCGAAATGCGTCCAGCCTTCGGTCACCCACAGCAATATCGTGACAGGCATGGTGATTGCCACAATCCAGAAATCGCGGTCGAACTTGCTTGTCGATTCTATCTCAATCTCCAGTTTTTCCATCTTCATCGGGAAGAAAAGCATCAGCACAACCCACGCTATCAGCAGTAAAACCAGCACATAGGGCACCATGTGCACCACCCACGAGCCGAAGCTGATGTCGATGCCAACCTTTGTCAAAGCTCCGAGAGCGATGGCGTTAGGCGGCGTGCCGATAGGCGTTCCCAAGCCTCCGAAGTTAGCCGCAATAGGGATGGCGAGCGTCAAGGCAGCAGGGGCGGCACTGTCTTTCGGCAAGTTCTTCAAAACCGGGGCCATAAACGCCAGCATCATGGCGGCGGTGGCGGTGTTCGACATGAACATAGAGAACGTTCCAGGCACCAGCAACAGTCCGAGAAGCACAAACTTCGGCTTGCTGCCGAAGACGCGAAGCAAGGTACGCGCCAGATAAGCGTCCAAACCGACTTTATTTGCTGCTATCGCCAGCACGAAGCCGCCTAAAAACAGCATGATGACAGGGTCGGCAAACGATGCCATAATCTCACGATAACCTACGGCGGCGCCATGTTCCTCGAGCACGAAACCTTTGTCGGAGACGGCAAATAGAAGCGCCACTATGGTCGTAACCGAGGTCGCCCAAGCCGGAATGACCTCAAAGAGCCACATCAGGGCGGCGAAGACAAATATCGCCAGCGTGCGCTGCTGCATCACATTCATCCCGTCGATACCCAAATCGGCTGTCGGCAAAACCCATAACATTATGGTTATCAATAAGATAACTGCTGCAATAATAAGTTTTTTGGTGTTAAATTCTTTCATGATATTTTATTTCATCTCAAATTCCAAAGTGCCACCTTCCATAATCTGCTGGTTGGTGATCTTCCAGTCTTTTATCGGGTTGCCGTCGAGTCTCACGCTCTCGACATGAATCTTATCAGGTGTCTTGTTCGGTGCCAAGATGGTGAAATCCTTGCCGTTTTCGAGATGTAAAACCGCCTTTTTAAACAAAGGAGTGCCGATGACATATTCCGCCGAGCCCGCGTGGAACGGATAGAATCCTAAGCTCGAGAAGATGTACCATGCCGACATCTGTCCGCAGTCGTCGTTGCCCGCATAGCCGCATGGCGTGGCACGATAGAACTCGCTCCTCACCTGCTCCACCAGCTCTTGTGTACGTTCAGGTTTTTCTGCGAAATTGTAAAGATAAACAGTGTGATGACTCGGCTCATTGCCGTGCGCATATTGTCCGATGAAGCCGCTGGCGTTGCCGTCGACCTCACCCGAAGTGGCGGTCAGACTGAAGTTTTCGTCAAGTTTTTGTAAAAACGCCTCTTCACTTCCGAACAGGTCAATCAAACCTTGCGGATCCTGTGGCACAAACCACATATACTGCCAGGCGTTGCCCTCGACAAAGCACGGCTGCTCGTAGCTGAGCGGGTCGAAACCCTCGATCCAGTTGCCGTTTTCATCCTTCGGACGGAAGAATCCAGTCTCAGGGTCGAAGAGATTCTTATAGAACATACTGCGACGATAGAAACGCTCGTAATCGTCAGTCTTTCCAAGCTTTTTCGCCACCAGAGCAACGCAGGCATCGTCGAAGGCCTGCTCCATGGTGATACTCACGCTCTCGTCCTGCAGAGTCTGCGGCAGATATTCATATTTCTCCCAGATCTCGAAAGGCGAGTTATAGTGACTGCGGGTGCTGCTCTCGACCATCGCCTGGTATGCCTCTTCCACATCGATGCCAGGAATCTCGCACATTATGGCGTCGGCCAGCACCGGGATGGCGTGGTTGCCTATCATGCAGTAGTTGTCCTGTCCCCAGAGGTCCCAAATCGGCAGGTAGCCGTAGGTCTTATGGTGGATTATCATGTCGTTGACAAACTGTGCGGCGCTTTTCGGATCGAGGAGGGTGTAGAGCGGATGCGCTGCGCGGAAGGTGTCCCACAGACTGAATGTGCTGTGATAGGTCTGGCCTTCCGGCATCTGCTTGATTTCGTAGTTGGTGTCCATATAACGTCCGTCGACGTCACTCATGGTGTTAGGCTGCATCAGGACGTGATATAAACCTGTGTAGAATATGGTTTTCTGCTCGTCGGTGCCTTCCACGTCGATGCGGCCGAGCTCGCGCTGCCAAACATCGTGGGCAGTCTGTGCATATCCGTCGAAGTCCCAGCTCTGTGCCTCGGCAAGCATGTTCTTGCGTGCACCGTCGTTGTCGACAGGCGAGATGGCGACTTTCACTATAAGCTCTTGATTATCATTTGGATCGAAGCTCAGGGCAGCGCGAGGTGTACGTCCGTTCACCACGTCGCTGTTGCCGACATTCAGGCCGCCGTTCATCAAGAGGTGGCCGACGATAGGCTTTGAAAACTCAGCACGGAAATAAATCTTACGCAGCTTGGCCCATCCGCACACCACGCGATAGCCTTCCACGGTGTGGTCGTCAACAATGCGTATCTGGCCTTGGATGATATCGTAAAAACGGCGGCCTGAGTAGTACGCGTCCTTACGGTAGACGCCACGGTCCATGTCGAGGACGATGGTCTGCGGTTTCCCTTCAGGGAAAGTATAACGATGTATGCCCGTCCTGACGGTTGTCGTGAACTCCGCGTTAACGTCGCTTTCTTCCAGCAAAACCTGATAATAGCCCGGACGAGCCGCCTCATTTTCATGACTGTAATGCTGTCCGAAGTCGGCTGCCTTCAGCTGGTCGGGCGTCACTTCGTCGCTGACAGGCATAAAACTCACGTCGATGAGGTCGGTGCAACCCGTTCCGCTGAGGTGGGTATGACAGAAACCGTAGATCACGTCTTTGTTGTAATCATAGCCCGAACAAGGATCCCAGGTGACCATCAACTCGGTCTCAGGACTCAGCTGAACCATTCCTTGTGGCATTGTAGCGCCGGGGAAAGTGCTTCCGCTCAGCGCGCCTGTCTCGTCGGTCTGAGTTCCGATGAATGGGTTGACAAATTGTGTGTAATCATTTTCAGGATTAACATTTTGCTTCACATCAGAGTTGCACGAACTCAATAAAATAGCCAAAATAATTATTGGAAAAATCTTTTTCATAGCGATTAAAATTTCGATTCACAAAAGTATGTTATTTTTAAATACTTTTGACACGTTTGTTATATCATGTTAGCTTTTTTAGCAAACTCAAACAACTCCAGCGGCAGATGGCAGTATCCGTCAGGATTTTTCTCCAAATAATCCTGATGGTAATCCTCTGCTGTGTAGAAATTCTGCAACGGCATCACCTCGACGGCGATTTTGCCCTCGATTTTGGCTTGCTGTTCAGCCATCACCTTGTTAATCGTTTCTAAATCAGCGATATCAGTGTAATAAATGCCGGTGCGGTACTGCAAACCGACATCATGACCTTGCTGGTTGACGCTCGTAGGGTCGATGGCATGGAAATACATGTCGAGCAGGAACTCTAGGCTGATTTTGCTGGGGTCGTACTCCACCATAACTGTCTCAGCAGCTTTGGTTTCGCCGCTGCAAACCTCTTTATACGTCGGGTTTTCATTGATACTGTTTGCATAGCCGACTTTTGTTTTGATAACCCCTTTTATCATCTTGAAATAATGCTCGGTGCCCCAGAAGCAACCGCCGGCGAGATAGATAGTTTTATTTGACATTTTATTTGTTGTTTTCTTCATTTATTATTTCCTCAGCTATACGTTCAGCCTGTTTCAACACGGTTTCAGTTGCAAGCTGTTGCATATCTGGCGGATAGCCGTATTTTCGCAAAAGCCTTTTCACCGCCACTTTCATCTTTGCCCTGACGTTTTCTTTAATTGTCCAGTCAATAGTTGAGTTTTTACGGATAGTTTCTGTCAACACAACAGCCAATTCACGTAGTTTGTCATTACCCATCAGCTCTTTGGCGCTTTCATTGTCAGCAACGGCTGAATAGAAAGCATATTCGTAAGTTGTCAAGCCCATGTTTTCGGCTTCTTTGTCCTTTTCAACAACGGTCTTGCTCAACTTTATAAGTTCATCAATTACCTCAGCAGCCGTTATAATTTTATTATGATAACGTGTGATGGTTCCGTCCAACATCTCCATCAATGTCCTTCCTTCAACCACATTGAATTTAGCCCTGACTTTAATTTCATCCTCCAATAATTTCTTGAGAACTTCCAGAGCTATATTCTTGTGTTCCATATCTTTAAGTTCCATCAAGAATTCCTCTGACAGAATAGAAATATCAGGCTTTTTAATGCCTGCAGCATCAAACAAATCAATAACTTTTTCAGAAACCAAAGCCTTGTCAATGACTTGACGAATTGTGGTTTCTATTTCTTCATCCGTGCGACCTGAACCTGTCTGGTCAAATTTACAGAGACGTGCTTTCACAGCTTGGAAAAATGCCACTTCGTCTTTTACATCCATTGCCGCATCTTGCGGAATCGCCAATGCAAACGCTTTACCCAAAGCCGCCACCTCATTAACAAAACGTTTCTTGCCATCATCCAAACCCAAGATGAAATCCTCAGCTTTCAGAATCCAAGAGAGTTTTCCGGCAGTATCAGCCTTGAAATACTGTTTATAATCAAAGCCGAAGAACATCTGCTCAACAACTTCCAGTTTTTCCTGCATTAAAGCCACAGCTTGTTCCTGCTGTTGTGTTGGCTCACCTCTTCCACCAGAATCGGAATAAAACGACAACGCCTCCTTCAAATCTGCTGCAATTCCAAGATAATCAACAACCAAGCCACCAGGTTTGTCTTTATAAACACGGTTCACACGTGCGATTGCCTGCATCAGATTATGACCTTGCATCGGCTTGTCGATGTAAAGTGTGTGCAGACAAGGCACGTCGAAACCGGTGAGCCACATATCGCGAACGATAACGAGTTTCAGCTCATCGTTCGGGTCTTTCATCCTGTCTGCCAAAGCCCTACGTTGTTCTTTAGTAGTATGATGTTTGGCTATTTTTGCCCCATCAGATGCCGACGATGTCATCACAACTTTTATCGCACCTTTTGATAAATCATCAGAATGCCATTCGGGACGCAGTTTAACGATTTCTTCATACAAATCGGCAGTGATACGACGACTCATAGCGACAATCATAGCTTTTCCTTCAAACACCTTCTGACGCTCCTCAAAATGACTGACAATATCTTTTGCAATGTTTTTCAATCTGTTAGGACTGCCGATAAGAGCCTCAAGTTGCGTCCATTTTGCCTTGGCTTTCTGGACATCGTTCATGTTATCGGTTTCCAACTCCTTGTCAAGGTCTTGCACCAACTGTCGACCTTCTTCGCTCAACTCCACTTTAGCAAGACGACTTTCGTAGAATATACGGACTGTAGCTCCGTCTTCAACGGCTTGCGCTATATCGTAAACATCAATATAATTACCAAAAACTGCCGGAGTGTTTTTATCTGTCAATTCAATCGGAGTGCCCGTAAAGCCAAGATATGTAGCATTAGGTAAAGCGTCGCGGAGATACTTGGCAAAACCATATTTTATCTCAGATCCAATCACCTCGTCTGCTTCATTTTTCACATCAACAGTCTTGGCTTTGAAACCATATTGTGTGCGGTGCGCCTCATCAGCAATCACGATAACATTGCTGCGCTCAGTTAAAGTCTCGAAAGTGTTGCCTTCTTCGGGCTGAAATTTCTGAATTGTTGTAAAAATGACACCGCCAGATTGAACTTTAAGCAGGCTTTTCAAATGCTCACGACTATCCGCCTGAACCGGAGTCTGCCTCAACAACTGCTTCGAACCGACAAATGTTTCAAACAATTGATTATCAAGGTCGTTTCTATCAGTAATGATAACGATTGTCGGATTATAAAGCCTCTGTACTATTTTCCCGGTATAGAAAACCATGGTCAGCGACTTGCCACTGCCCTGAGTATGCCACACCACACCGGCACGATGGTCGCCTTGTTCCTGTTCTTCGACTGTTCTAAAACCATAATGAGCCGGCGACTCGCTAAACATACTACAACAATTGATGCCTGTTGCCCTCAAAGTTGATTCAACCGCCTTGTTAACGGCATAATACTGATGATAAGCGGCAATTTTTTTGACCGTTTTTATCGTAGTGAGACCAGTTTTAAGGTCCTCATGTTTTTGTTTTTCAAAAACAGTAAACGAATTGACGAGGTCGAGCAAGGTATCCTTGCGCAACATTCCGTTGACAAGAACTTCCAATTCACTCACAAGATGCGAGGCGATGTTCTCTCCATCGTCGCTTTTCCATGCTGTAAAACGGCTGTATCCGGCCGAAAGTGAGCCTGCACGCGCCTCCAAACCATCTGATATTACAAGCAAAGCATTGTATGTAAATATCGAAGGTATCTGCTGTTTATATGTCTCTATCTGACGGAAAGCGCTTTGCAAAGTGGCGTTTTCATCGGCAGCGTTTTTCAACTCAAACACCACCAAAGGCAAGCCGTTCACAAACAGAACCACATCCGGACGACGGTTATGGCCATTTTCAATTATTGTGAACTGGTTGACCACCGTAAACTCGTTGTTCCACGGGGCGTTGAAGTCGATAAGCCAAGCCCTTTCGCCACGCTCCACACCGTCTTTGGTAATTACAACAGGAATACCCTCGGTAAGCATACGATGAAACGTCTCGTTGTTTGCCAAGATATCCGGCGAACTGATGCGCATCGCCGTCTTCACCACCTCATCCTGCACCAGCCACGGCAACGACGGATTGAGTCGTTTTACTGCCTTTTCCAACTTATCAAACAACACAACATCCTCAAAACTGAGACGCATCGGATTCTCACCATCGGGCGCAATGTCGGGACCATATAGGTACTGATAGCCTTTGGCTTTCAGTTGCTTGATGAGCATCTGCTCTATGTCGGATTCGTGAAGTTTGGTCATAGTGGCTATTTGTTAAGTTTCCAATATCCGTTTTTGTGAGCGGCAATGTCCGCAATCAATCCCACTGCCTTTGCAGACAGGGTGAATGGGGGTGGTAGCCTTGGGGGTTTGTCGTTTCTTTCGCCATATTCAATTCATTGTGCAAAGATAATGCATTGTCAAATGTGTTAACTATATGAGCATCTGCCCAATGTCAAATTCGTGAAGTGGGGGTATAAGTCACCGTTTTTACATATTACAAACTATTATTGCAACCATACTTATTTGAAATGCGATCCAAATCTTTTTGTAATCCATTGATAAGTATATTTTTTATGACGTACCCATATTTTTGCTTTAAATTAGATTTATTTGATTTGTCTTCTCGTTTTTTTAAATATTCAACAAATAGATTAACTATTTTCAAACGAGTTCTCATATCCTTCTTTCCATTAACCTCTGGAATCGGAAACTCTTTCTTTATTTCTTCAAATAATTTGCGATCTGCAATGGGAGTATCTTGCACCACTAATTCAAAATAATAAAATCTATTAACTAACTCGTTTATATAATAATGGCCTTTAGATGTAATTGTGATAGAAAAATCATCATTAGGTAACTTGGTCCAACTAATATCTGTAAGTCTCTTGTCCGTTTCCACAAAATTTTCTTTTATAAGTTCTTCCACCTCCTGATTGATAATATCGATTTTATAGCCATAGTTATTGAATTCATCAACCAATTCGCTATAATTTTTGAACTTGTTAATGTTACCTTCAAATGATAAGCGTTCATCCAGTGCTTTCAAGATGTAATACTTTATAAAACCATCTGAATTGGGACTTGTCGGATAAAACAAATTCTTGATTTGGCTTGATGTGTGATTATAATAGTATTTGTTTTCTAAACCAATAGTTTTTACAAATTCGTGAATGGGTATCGTAATTGTATGTTCATCTCGATTAAATACAACTCTCAAAATATATTCTGAAACATCAGTATAACCTGAAACCAAAAATGTTTTAAACAACCTCAGACCTTCTCTGACATTTGGGAAACTCATTTGAGTTATGAAGTCTAGTATTGGCGCATTTTCAGTTCCAAACAATGACGAATTAACTCCAACGAAGAATTCTTCAATTTTGCTTTCTGAAAGTTCGAAACTTTTATCTCCGATAGCACCTTCCAAGGTGTTATTCTTATTAAACTTTACTTTCTCAATGATATAATTGAGCCTTTTTTGAAGAACTTGACCATAATTAGGTGACGCAATATGAAAAGCATTACTATCAAAAGCGTTAAAAGGAGGTCTATTCCTCCAATTATAATAATAGCCTTCCCTCAGTGAAATTATCACGCCAAACTTTGCTTGTTTATTTAGCGCACAAGCACTCAGATACACTTGTTCCTGAATTTGATCACTTAATTGATCAGCATTATCGAAAACAATTAGTATTCTTTTGTGTATTTCCCGTGTCAAATAAAGATTAACGGCCTTAAGGTGTTCTTGTTTGTTTTCTGTCTGCGAATACAAATATTCTGACAATTTTTTTTGATATTCTAACTGTGCATTTTCAAGATAATACTTCCAAATACCCTTATTGTTTCTATTAATTTCAGTAGCATATATTCTATTTAAAACTTTCAAAGAATTAATATTATACGAAGGATATTTATCGTCAAATTGCTGTAGTAAATCATTATAAATTAGGTTAAAATCAATAGTGTCACTGCCCGTATAATATTTCATCATATTAACAAATAAATATGGTGTATTTAAAGAACTTGTTTCGGATGAAGTGTTATTCAGCAAGAACTTCAAAAATGTGGTTTTACCGGCTCCTCTTGAACCAATAATAATTATTGGTTTTGGTGTGGGTGAAATTGCCTTTTCTGCTGGATATTTTCTAATTTCATCATTAATCTGCTTCCCAATACTATCTGTATTCCGTGCTTTACTTACCTCATTCAATTCTGGTGGGTTGTCACAAAAAAGACCGTGCAATTCACGCTTGTTTTTTATCACCTCCTTATTTTCGACATAGCACTCTTTTATAAAATCCATATCATCTTCATCTTCATTTGCATTATAAATATCACCTAATGCTTTATCAATCAAAGGAGCAATCCTTGCTGAAAGATCATTCCTTACAATTTCATCGTCTTTTTCAGATATTGAAGATCTGATGGTTTTATAAAACATTTCTTCGATATCGTATAATTGTTTAATTCCTTTGTTTTGAATAACACTTTCTTTGGACAAAGTGTTCCAAAATTCAACAAAATTCTCCTCAATTTCTTGAAAGCTCCTGTACAATATGCCTTTATTCTGTTTCCAAGGGATTCCATTTGTATTAATAAATTTTGCAATAATAAATTGTTTCCCATTTGTTATAATACCTATATCATAACCATAATCATCCAAATAACCACGGATTTGGTCTATCACCTCTTTGTTTTCAGAATACAACGTCCCTAACGAGCATTTTCTTCTATTTTCATTTGGGAAAGTGAATTCTAATGACTGTTTTTTTGCTTCAATTATGAAACTCAATCCTGCAATTGAAACTCTATAATCAAAATAGCCACTGTCCACATGACCTTCTCGTTTAATGTCCCGTTCATCCCATCCAAGAACATTTATTAGCAATTGGTCTATTATTTTTGAACGTGTATCCGATTCTGACAGATCTTGCGCTTTATATGATTCATAATTCTTTATGAATTCTGAAAATCTGTTTTTTGATTCATCACATGTAATCATATTCAATTCCTTTCTGTAATTATTGGTCTTTGTCTTATATTTTCACCTCTCCACCCATCAGCCTCGGCAGCAACCCGTCACGGGTCTGAACGAGTGTGTTTATCTGCTCTTGATTACTGTATATTTTATCAAATATGGGTTGTGCTTGATTTTTAAATCTTTCCATTATGTCTGCATCAGGAACTGCAATCTTTAAATTCTTTATCATTGCCGAATTTATGGCTGTCACAATAGAAGATGTTGTACCTAAAGTATCGTATCTATAATTTCTCAAAAACAAATACAGATACTCTTTTGAAAAAGGAGTATCATCCTTAAACTTGAAATGAGCAATTGCTTCGTTAGACAACATATCTTCTGTTGTTATCCCTACACGTCCAACAGTCATTTTAAAACTTAAAACAACTGTACTCTTTGGTATTATTGGGATGCTGAACACCTCTACAGCTTCTTTTGTAAGATATTCTGATGTATTAAACAAAAATACTGAATCACCTCCCATATCCTTAATAGATAACCACTTAATATCATTCGGGTTCGTTGAGAACCATTTCGATTCTTTTCGTGGTGGTGTTCTTCCTATTGCAATATCAACAACTTCTTTAAGTGGCTTTTCCTCCCACTCCTCTTTAGCCTCCACAACAAACCACTGCCTGAACAGCGTTTCAGCCATTGCTTCGAGGGTGGCGTTCTCGCGGCGCAAAAGGTCTATCTTGTCGTCCAAGGATGAGAGGATTGAGGCAATTTTACATTGCTCAATTTCATTAATAGGAATCCTAATGTCAATTGAATTCAATAATGTTTGAGTAATCAAAGGATGACTTGATCCTTCTGCATAGTCATTTAGTTTTATGTGCGTCAAATAATAATAGAAAAACTTTGTATTATGTCCTTCCTTTGGCTTTGCCACCAAAGCATTATCAGACACCCAAATTGGAGTATTCGAATAATATACAGAACCGCAATAGGCTCCTACACGACCTAATACGATTGTCTCACCTTCATAATTATACTTATTTGTATAATCAAGAATGCCATTCCCTCCATAAACAGGAATATCACCCTTTCCCTTGGGTCGTTCTTTCCCATTACCGAAAGAAATAATCTCCCCCAACTTATATTCTTTCCACTCGGTCATAAGATATTATTTTATCCCATGAATGATTCTATTTCTAATATCATGTACATGTTCAAAGTGCATCGGAGACTCTAACTCCATACATAGAATTTCTAATGAAGGAATCAATTCCTCAATCAAATATTCTTTAAAATAATAATAAGATTCTTTATCACCGACATCCATCATCCTCATTGTCAAATGATCCAATCCTCGCATAAGTATTTCTAATGCATGACGTGCATTCTCATTACGACGAGGCATCTTTTTTGCGTTCATCCTAGTTAACTCTAGCAATTCTTCTAACATATCTCTCTCGGTACGCTCATCCTCATGAATCTCCTCTTTGTAATCTTTTATTATCTTTTGAATTTTTGTTTCTAAACGAGGCCACCACATTTCAAATACTTCATCCAATACTTTAGAATCCAGCTTAGAGTCTCCACCAGTATCATTAATGGTTTTTATAAGTTTTTTAAAATCTGCCTTATCAAATTTTGTCGCTTGAAAACAAGTCAACGGCCCTGTAATTTGAGTGCTTTCCACATTAAAAAGAATCGTGCACACATTTGCTTTACCAAAGTTTTTAGACAAAGCGCCAGCTTCAAATAATATCCACGGTCTGCTAATATTATCTTTAGTAAGGCATATGATTCCTATTTGAGAATTCGCTAATTCTTGAGCTATACTTGATTCCCAACGAGCCCCCTTTTCAATATCATCTGGTGTAAAATATGGTTTGACAAATTGTAAAACGCTTGGAAGCCAGTTCTTTACTTCTTCTGCTAATTGTTTACTTAGGTCACCGCCCCAACTAATAAATACTTTTGATGCCATAATATTATTTTTTTATGTTATAATTTATTCTTTCCACTCGCTCATAATCAATCTTTTTTTCTGTTTTTTATCTCGTCTTCCAGTTGCTTCAGTTCTTCGGCTTCCTCTGCATCGGCTTCTTGTGCCGCAAAAGCCTTGCGCCGTTGGTCAAACTCAGCATAAACAGCTTCCACTTTATCTTCCATCTGCTTTGTAGAAACTTTACCAGCTCCCTTCAGTACGGCTTTATTTTGGAATCCCAAAAGCGAATCAACATTTCCTCGCCAATAATTAAGTGTCAAATCCTGTCTTTCCTTTACACGCAGTTCGGCAGAGTCGAGAAACAACACTGTAAGACGGTTTAACGTATCTATTTCATCTGAAGTAAGATAATTCTTGGCAATATAAATATCCTGCTTGCGCACCACATTGCCCTTCCACGATGTGAGCGCCATATTAGGCAAGGAGGCATCAGCACGGCTCACTATGATTTCGGCAGCAGTCTTGTTGGTTACGGCATATAACAATTTGTTCTGCGTCTCAGCAAAAAACATTTGTGTCGCCTTGTCGGTTTTGTCATAATCGCTGCTTAGCATCATAAGGTCGCGAATTTTCTGATAAAATCTTTTTTCACTTGCGCGAATATCGCGTATGCGTTCGAGAAGCTCGTCAAAATAATCGGGACGCCCATCGGGATTTTTCAGCCGTTCATCATCAATCACATAGCCTTTTACAATAAATTCCTTAAGATTCTTGTTCGCCCAAATACGGAATTGCGTGCCACGCTGGCTACGTACACGAAATCCAATGGCAAGAATCATTTCTAACGAATAAAACTTGGTGCTGTATTTTTTGCCATCTGCGGCAGTTATTAAGTAATCCTTAATAACTGAATCAACACTTAACTCCTTTTCTTTCAATATATTAGCTATATGAATATTGATATTTGGCACAGAGGTGTCAAAAAGTTCAGCCAATTGTTTTTGGTTCATCCAAACAGAACCATCTTTAGCGTATAATGTAACACTGACTTTGCCATCGTCAGTATTATAAATTATGATTCCATTCTTTTCCATAATATTCATCCATTAATATTAATTTTTCCCAAATTCTCCAAAATCAATTTGTTTAATCTCTCTTCCTCTTTCAGTTGTTCCTCAAATTCAGCTTTCAATGCGGTGAAACGCTCAGCAAAGTTGAAGTCGTCTTCCTCTTCCGGCAAGCCCACATAACGGCCAGGCGTAAGCACATAGTCGAGTTCCGCTACGCGGCTAACTGGCACGGAAGCACAAAAACCGGCAATATCCTGATAGTCAGCAGATTCATCACGCCACAAATGATAAGTATTGGCTATTTCCTGAATGTCTTCCTCCGAGAGTTCGCGTGTACGACGGTTGATAAGATGGCCTTTGTTGCGCGCATCAATGAAAAGGATTTCTCCGGCTCGTTTTGTGTGGTTACGTGTCACAAACCACAGGCAAGCGGGAATTTGCGTGTTCAAAAACAGTTTGGCAGGCAAATTAACTATGCAGGCAATCATTCCTTTGTCAATCAATGCCTTGCGGATGTCGCCCTCGCCTGCTGTTTTCGATGTCAGAGAGCCTTTCGCCAGCACAAAACCTGCTTGTCCAGATGGCGCTAAATGGTAGATAAAATGTTGTATCCAAGCGAAGTTGGCATTGCCCGCAGGTGGCACTCCATACTGCCAACGTGCATCGTTGCGCAATTGGTCGCCACTCCAGTCACTGTCGTTGAACGGCGGATTTGCCATCACGTAATCAGCCTTCACATCACGGTGCGCATCATTGAGGAAAGATCCTTCTGTATTCCATTTCACTTGCGAAGCGTCAATACCACGGATGGCAAGGTTCATCTTACAAAGCCGCCAAGTGGTCTGGTTGCTTTCCTGTCCGTAAATTGAAATATTTTCAATACGTCCCTGATGTTCTTTCACAAATTTTTCGCTCTGCACAAACATACCACCCGAGCCACAACATGGGTCAAGCACACGTCCTTTATACGGCTCCAACATATTGACCAATAATTCCACAACACTGCGCGGAGTGTAGAATTGTCCGCCCTTCTTACCTTCCGCCAAGGCAAACTCACCAAGGAAATACTCAAACACATGACCTAACAAATCAGCGCTCTTGGTGCTGGTATTCTGCAAGGTGGAGTTCCCTATTAGGTCAATCAACTCACCCAAACTTGTCGGGTCAAGATTCGGACGAGCAAATACTTTTGGCAGAACACCTTTAAGCGACTTGTTTTCTCGCTCAATAACATCCATCGCATCATCGATATATTTTCCGATTTGCGGGTTTTTTGCCATCGAAACTAAATACGACCAACGAGCATTGGCCGGCACATAGAACACATTCTCTGCGGCGTATTCCTCACGGTCCTCTGGATCGGCGCCATCGGCCTGCTGTTTTACTAATTCATCGTATAAACTCTCAAACGAAACCGAAATATATCTCAAAAAGATGAGGCCTAACACCACGTGTTTGTATTCAGCTGCATCGATATTCTTACGCAATTTGTCGGCAGCTTTCCAAAGTTGCTTTTCCAAAGGCTCTTCCTGTATTTCCTTTACTTTTGCCATTTTTAAAATCTTTTATGATGCAAATATAATAATTTTTTCAACACCATATTATAATAACAAAAAAATGCCGCGGATAATTCCACGGCATTTTTCTCTAATCTCCTAAGCTTATTAGCTTCTAAGCTATTCCGCTGGAGCCTCAGCCGGTGTTTCGACTGTTTCTTCAACAACCACTTCAACCTGCTCTTCCTGTGCCTTTGGCCACCATGGACGCATGTCTTTCGGTAAGATGAAGTAAACCGCCACGCAGAGGCAGACGAGTAAGAAGAGCCATCTCAGCAGCTTCTTCCACCATGGAGCCTTCGTTGTGAACGGGTCTTTAGTCTTAACAATCGGGTACTTGGCGATGCCTGTCAATGTGGCGCCGAACTTGGTGTTGACCAGGATTCTCTGGTTCAATGCCCAGCCATTGGCGTTCAAGATAGGCGCGAGGTTACGTTTGCGCAACTTCAGCCATGCCATAATCATGCTCGGACCAGAGATAATCGCGATGATAATCAAGAAGAATATAACGATATTGTACCAGTGGAGTCCAAGCCAGCTGAACAATCCGCCGAGAGCGGAAGCTACCAAGCCTAATGCCAAGCCTATTGCTGCGAAGATACCAGCGAACTTGGCGATGTCGAACGGAGGTTTCACCTCAGGTTTCTTGCCGTCGGCAGGAATCTCAGCGTTGTTGATCTTCGAGTTGGCGTCGGCCATCACCTTGGCGTCTTTCTCGGCAGCGCGTTTGTTGATCATGTCTTCAACCGACTTTGCCATTTTGCGGTAAGGCGACCAGAAGGCCTGACGGATGCTGATAGGATTATCAATGATCTTTGTCACTACGGCATTCCAGCCAATACCTTCATTGTCGTAGAACACTGCGTGTTTGCCCACCATGATATCGCCCACGTCACCATCGGTAACCACAGCGGCAATGTTCAAGGTGCCTGGCTTGCTCTTGCATGTGCAGTCGCAATAGAGGATGTACATGTTGCTGAGCGGTGCCATCGCGCCTTGTGCACCCATGTCATTCACCTTCACGCAGAGGTCACAGGCGCGCTCATCGATGTAGAGCGTACCGGCCTGGAAGATAGCTCTCTTCTCGGGTGAATAGAAGTCACTGAATGTCACGAAGTTAGTGAGTAAGGTGTAGAAGTCTCTGTAGTAATGCAACAGCTTGTCGACTTGGTCGATAGCGTTCGACTTGCTCTCGAGGGCCTGGTCTTGTGCCACAAGGTCGAGAAGCACGTCTTTCTTGTTCTCGGCGAGGATTGCCTTTGCTGCGTCGTAGCCAAGCGGTTCGACGGCGGCACCTGCCTTGGCACCCATCCAAGCGTTGTAAGCATTGAACTTGGCCAAGATGCCAAACCATTGATCTTCAGTGATATATTCAGCTTTCTTGAATTCTTTGTCGATGACCAATGCCTTCAATGTTGCCATGGCGCCAGCCCATGCCGGGTTGACTTCTTTGCCTAATGGCAGCTGATGTTCGGCGTTGACGCGTGCCAACGGGTATGTGGCGATTTCGTCGGTGCTTGCAGCGAGGTTGTTACCGCTGATTTCACCTATCTTTGCTGATGAGACGTCCAACACTGCTGCGCTGTCGGCGTTGAATGAAGCGAGTTTGCAGCGCATGAAGAAGTCGTCGACCTTGTCTTTCACTGCCATCACGGCTGCGAGGGCGTTGGCGGTATCGTCGCCGTAAGGGAACACGTTGTCTTTGTCGGCGTCGCCAGCCTCTTTCCATGCTGTGTAGTCGGCCAGAGCCTGATAGAACGCCTCGATGTGGTCGGTGTTGATGCCCGGGTCGCCGCTACGGTCGGTGACGTTGCCCATGCAGTCTAAGATGTTCTTGATGAGCGCCTTGATGGCCTCGTCGTCGGCTGAGTTCTCGGTGATGATGCCGTCGCCGTTGAAGCGTGTCTTGGCGAAGATAGCGATGCTGTCCGACACATCGGCAACAGAGATTTCGTTCTTCTCAAGTCCAAGATTCTCAAGGATTTGCTTCGATGTCTCAAGCAGATGAGCGCCTTCCTCGTTGGCGGTGTTGAATGCCGAGAACGGCAGCACACTCGAGCGTTTCAATAATAATTCAGGGTCGTTGATGATCGAGGTGAGCCATTTCGATGCAGCCACGATCTCTTCGATGTGGATCTTGCCGTCACCATTGGTGTCGAGCATCGTCATGGTCTTTTCGTCGATTTCCAGACCTTTCAACGGGCAGCTCAAGGCCGTCCAGAGCTTTCTGTCAAGCTCATCCAAATGCAGGATGTCCTGTCCCGACTCGATGTTCACGCGAGTGACACCACCGACAGTCGAAAACTTCCAATCGTAATTGCCATTTGATTTCATAATAGTATAGTTTTAATTAACCTTAATAAATTCAAAATTTATATGATTTCCGACATTTAAAATCGTGTAATATGCATCAGGATAATGGTCTTCAAGCGAATCGACACGCAGATAAACCACATCCTTAAACGTCGTCAGGTCGCGCGAATGCGAATGTCCTTGAAGCACCAGCGAAACGTCGTATCTGTCAAATAAATCAAGCAAATCGTAGGTCTCCTCAAGGTTGAAATTACTCGTATGGCCTTGCGAAGTGTCTTTTTTAAAGAAATGAGTATGAGTATATACTATGGTATGCCGATATCCCTGATTTTTCTTTTCTCTTAAGATATTTTCAAGCCAATCTCTTTGGTCGACGCCAAGCGTTCCGTTGCCCGAATCGATAGAAATATACAAATCTTTAAAATTGCTAACTGTCTGAACCTCAAACCAATACGTCGAAGTGTGATATCTCGACCTAAACTCTGGCCATTGGTCGAAATAGAGGTCATGGTTGCCCACGGTGTAATAAATCTTTCGTCCCGCATCGCTGACGGGCTTCACGTGCTCGTCAAAATAATCCCAATGGTCGGTAGCATTGATAAGGTCGCCGAGGCAAAGGGCAAATGGAGCAGCTACCGAATCGGCGAGATAATCCGATACAAAACGGTCGAGGTTATCGGTCGAGAAGTCGACGTGGATGTCGCTCATCACATAAACCTCATAATCGTCGGGAACGCCAGTAATCTTATCGTAACCATGCTCGGCATTGTACAACATCGACTGGGCAAAACGCTCATCAGGCGACTCATTTATGGTATAAAACAAGCCGGCATAATCGATGTTTTTCCCGCAAGAAGCTAGGAAAAGCAACGCTAAAACACAATATGTATAAACCGCTTTCATTTCAACTTAAACATTACTCCTGCCCTCACCGTCATTTCATAAAACTTCACTGTGCCGTGAAACAGTCCAGCCGACTGCATCGTGACTTCAGCCAAGGCGCTCCACCGCGACTTGTAATCCCATCTTCCGCCAAGGGCAAAAATAGGTTCCCACATACGCTCATATTCGTAATCGTTGAAGTTGCCGCCCACGAGATAGATATCCCAAGGATGGTCGAAGCCCATGATGCTCACTTTCACCTTATAAAGCAGGTTAAACGGCTCGGTAACCGGACTGTCGGTCGAGTGCCAGTCGCGATTCAAATCATCAATTGTGCGGGAGAATAATCCAACTTGTGCCGAAAAATGGCGCATCTTATAACCTACGCTGCCGGCGTAGACAAACTCAAAAATCTTATATTTTTCAAAGATTCGCGAACTCAACGTTCCTTCAGCAAAGACAAAGCCAGTCTTACAAACCTGGAACGACGGACTGACACTCAGCCCCATCGCGTAAGTCTGCACGCTAAGTCCTTCGAGATTAAGCGTGACGTCGGTGTTGTCGACATGCAGCACGCCTTTCAGGTCGGTGCCGCCATACCATCGGTAAGTGTGGTTATAGCCTGCAACACCCTGAGCCATGAAATCTGCCGAGATATCGTGTTTCTTGACCTCCTGAGCGTTCAAAAAGAGGGTCGGAAGCAGACAAATAAGCAGAAAAATATGGCGTTTTCTGGACATTTTTTGTCAATCAATTATTATCATCGCAAATTTATAAAAAAAACTTCCTTATTTCACATTAAATTTTTTAGTATTTTTGCTTTTTAAAAATTAAGTTATGAAAGATTTAAAAGACTATATCCGCACAATACCCGATTTTCCAATAAAAGGAATACAGTTTCGCGACATCACAACCCTGATTCAGAACGCCGAAGGCTTTCATCTTGCCATCGATAAGATGTGCGACATGGTGAAGCATCTCGACTACGAAGTGATCATCGGTGCCGAGTCGCGCGGCTTCGTGTTCAGCGCGCCAATGGCTTACAACCAGAATAAGTCGCTCGTGCTCATCCGCAAGAAAGGCAAGCTGCCAGGAAAAGTCGTCTCGCAAGACTTCGACCTTGAATATGGCAGTGCCACTATCGAGATGCACGTCGACAGTTTCAAACCAGGCACAAAGGTGCTCGTGGTCGACGACCTGTTGGCTACCGGCGGCACTCTTGAAGCCATGATTAAGCTGGTTGAGAAACAAGGCGGCATCGTCGTTGGAGCATGTGTGTTCATCGAGCTGCCCGACCTCAAGGGACGCGACCGACTCAAGGGTTATCCGGTGTTCAGCGCGGTGTCGTTTGAAGGCGAATAATGAATATTGACTATGTACGCTCTTTTTAAGAAAGAAATAAACAACTTTTTAAGCTCGCTCATCGGCATTATGGTGGTGGTGGTGTTTCTGCTCATCACCGGACTGTTCCTTTGGGTGTTTCAAAGCGATTTCAACATCACGACGTACGGCTATGCCAATCTCGACAGCCTGTTTATCATCGCTCCATGGGTGTTTTTGTTTCTCGTGCCTGCCGTGACGATGCGTTTCTTCGCCGAAGAAAAACGTACCGGCACCATCGAGATGCTGCTCACCAAGCCGCTGTCCGACTGGCAAATCGTGGGCGCGAAATACCTCGCCGGCGTCGCCTTGGTGTTACTCGCGCTCATCCCGACATTGATTTATTACATCTCGGTCTCGCGCCTCGCCGTGCCTGTAGGTAACGTCGACGCCGGCGGGATCTGGGGCTCGTACATAGGACTCTTCTTCCTCAGCGCAGCCTTCGTCTCGATAGGCGTGTTCTGCAGCTCCGTGACCAACAACCAGATTCTGGCATTCATCCTCGCAGTGTTCCTCTGCGGGTTCCTTTACATCGGCTTCGAACTGATTTACTCGATGTCGCTGTTCGGAAAAGTCGACCTGTTCATCCAACAGCTCGGCATGGCAGCACACTACAGCTCGATGAGCCGTGGAGTCATCGACACCCGCGACCTGATATATTTTCTTAGCGTTATTGTTTTATTCTTAAGCCTGACAAAACTCACTTTGTCGAGCAGAAAATGGTAGGAGGGCTTATGGAAAACAAGAGAAAAAACATCAAACGCAACGAGATCACTTCTTTGATTATCATATTGATAATCATCGTGTTAGTTAATATCATCGGGTCGTTCGTCTACACCCGTTTCGATCTTACCTCCGAAAAACGTTATACCCTTTCGGATACCTCGAAAGAGATTCTAAAAGGCCTCGACGACTACGTATACTTCCGCGTTTACCTCGAAGGCGACTTCCCTGCCGGATTCAAGAAGCTCCGCAAGGAGACGAAAGAGATGCTCGACGAGTTCCGCGCCTACTCCAAATTCATTGATTATGAATTTATTAACCCTTCGGAGAGCTCCGATCAGACTGAACGCAACGAGACGTATAAGATTCTCTGGCAGAGTGGCTTGAACTATTACACCGAGACAGTGCAGACCAACAACGGCGTGCAGCAGATCATGGTTTGGCCTGGAGTCATCATGAGCTACCGCGAGAACGAGGTCGCCATAGACCTCCTTTCCGGACAGTCGGGACAGAGCCAGGAAACTGTTCTCAACAACTCGGCTCAAGACCTTGAATATAAGCTCATCAGCGCGATAAAGGAGGTCTCGACGGTAAACCGTCGCACCATCGCCTTCAGCGATGGTCATGGCGAACTGGAAGACATCGACGTTTACGATATCGCCAACACCTTAGCTAAGAAATACAACATCAAGCGCGCTACACTTAACGGACAGCTCAACGCCCTGCTGAAGAGAGACTTCGACCGCGACAGCAGCATCGTCATCAAGCCAGCCTACGACGCCCTCATCATAGCAAAGCCTACACAGCCGTTCTCCGAAAAAGATAAGTTCATCATCGACCAGTACATCATGTACGGCGGCAAGGTGATGTGGCTACTCGACCCCGTCAACGCGTCGATGGACAGCCTGCAAAGCGCCGAGTCGACGATGGGACTGGCGCAGAACCTCAACCTCGACGACATGCTGTTCAACTACGGTCTGCGTCTCAACAAAAACCTGCTCCTCGCCTATCCTTGCGCGCAGATCGGACTCGTCACCGGACAAGGCAACAACCTGCAGAGCGTGCTGCTGCCATGGTATTACTTCCCGCTGCTGAGCCCTGCGTCGGAACATCCAATAGTGAGAAACCTCGAGGCAGTGAAGGCCGACTTCGTAAGTTCTTTAGAACCAACGACTTCCGCGCCTGAGATAACAAAGATTCCGCTTCTCAAGACATCCGACTACACCAAGGTGGCAAGCGCGCCGGTGTTCATCTCACTCGACATCCTCAACGAACGTCCAAACGCGAGTATGTTCCCGCAAAAAGGCATGACGACGGCATATCTCCTCAACGGAAAGTTCACCTCACTCTACGAATACCGTCTGCCTGAGGCCATCACCGAGTCGGCCGAAATGGGATTCAAAGCCAGCAGCGTCAAGACCTCGATGATCGTCATCGGCGACGGCGACATCGTACGCAACCAGCTCGCTCAGCTCGACTACGCTAAGAAAAACAACAAACGTATAGGCTCGCCTCTGCCGCTGGGCTACGACCAATACACCAACATCACCTACGGCAACAAACAGTTTATCGAAAACGCCGTGTCGTATCTCATTGAAGGTGAAGGTATTATCAACATCCGCTCGCGCGAATTGAAACTCCGTCTCCTCGACATGAATAAAATCAACAGCAACCCGATACTTTGGCAAATCATCAACGTGGTGTTGCCATCGGCACTGATGATAATTTTAGGAATAATGTTAGCTGTTTTACGCAAAAAGAAATACCAAAAAACCGCGTAGCGGTGAAAGACAATAATAACGGATTTCAACCCGTTTAAACAAAAACATCATGAAAAAGAAAAACTACATCTTAATAGTCATAATCGCGGTTTTAGTAATAATCGCCGGCATCCTCATTGGCAACAACCGTTACCTCAGCTCGCTGCGTAGCGAGGCCTACGACTTCACCGTCTACGACACCGCCTCCATCACCAAGCTGTTCTTCGCCGACAAGAGCGGTCACCAGGTGCTGCTGCAACGCGACGCCAACGGATGGATCGTCGACAACGAATACGCCGCCAACCAAGGTATGGTCAACGAGATGCTCTACACGCTCAACCGCATGCGCATCAAGATGCCAGTGTCTGTTAAGAAAAGCGATAATATCATTGCACAACTGTCGAGCAGCAACACCAAGGTCGAAGTGTACCAGATTCTGCCGAGAATCAACTTCTTCAACAAGCTGAAAATGTTCAACCACGAGACCCGCAGCAAGGTGTTTTACATCGGCGGCGTGACCCAGGACAACCAGGGCACCTACGTCCTTAAAGAAGGCGGCGACAAGGTGTATATCGCGCATCTCCCGGGACTGAGAGGCACCCTCAGCCCACGCTTCACGGCCGACCCTATCGACTGGCGCGACCATCACGTCTTTTCCGAGAAGATGGACGATATCGCATCGGTGATGCTCGAAATCAACGGCGACCTGCATAACAGCTTCATCATCAACACTATAAGTCGTGCACAGTTCACCATGACCCGTCTCGACGGCGAGCCGGTTGACTTCAGCGACAACAAGGTCCTCACCCTGATGATGGCGTTCAAAGACGTGCGTTTCGAGGCTTTCCTCAATGATGTTGAACCGGCTCGCCGCGACTCCATCATCAACTCGCCCTTCCAGCAAAGACTGACACTCACGACGAAAGACGGCCGCACCATCAGCGTCACCACTTTCAAACTCATGGCCAACGCCGACATCTACGAATACAGTCAGGAAGACCTCGAGGAATTCGAGGAGATGATAAAAGACCCTGACCACCAATACGCACTCCTCAGCGAGGGCAACGAATTCGTGCTCATTCAGGATTTTGTGTTCGGAAAACTGTTAAAACCTGCCGATTACTACAGCAAGGACTACAAAGACGAGATACCGCAGATCTACTACCAGGAGTTGGAAACTGTGGAATCGAGATAGAAAATTAATAATTTTTCTCTACAAAATTCCAATTAATAATCGCCCAGAACTCGTTGACGTAGTTCGCGCGAAGGTTCTGGTAATCGAGGTAATATGCGTGTTCCCACACATCGCACACCAGCAGCGGCTTCAGACCTTCTGTCAGAGGCGTCTGCGCATTGCCGGTCTGCACTATCGACAGCTTGCCGGCCTTGTCAGCGACGAGCCAAGCCCATCCCGAGCCGAACAAAGTCACGCAGGCGTTGACAAACTTCTCTTTGAAAGCGTCAAAGCTGCCGAAGTCGCGTGTTATAGCGTCCATCAGCTTGCCAGCGGGCGCGGATTTCGGGTTTGGAGTCATGCAGTTCCAGTAGAAAGTGTGGTTCCAGATCTGCGCGGCGTTGTTGAAGATGCCACCCTGCGATGTCATGACGATCTCTTCCAGGGTTTTGCCTTCAAACGGAGTGCCGGCAATGAGCTTGTTGAGGTTGTTCACATAGCCATTGTGATGCTTGCCATAGTGAAACTCCAACGTCTTCTGCGAGATGTGCGGCTCCAGCGCATTCATCTCATACGGTAATTTCGGTAATTCAATCATAATCTTAATTTTTTAAATGTTATATAATTTTTATTATTTGATTTTAGACGGTCGACCGACCGTCTCTACAGTAAACTGTAAACCGTAAACTGTAAACAGATTAACTTTTAACTGCCTTGCCAATTTCAAGCCCGAGATTATACAACTTCTCAATATCCTCTTCTCTAATCGGTGCTCCCTTCACCTCGACCGGCTCACCCACGATGTTCCACTTGCAGTCCTCAGCGTTCTCTTTCAACGTCTTGAGTCCGCCGCCGCTCCACGAAGCACCACCAAACAGTCCGAAGACCTTGTTTTGTGGCTTGTATTCGCCAATCTCATGAAGCAAACCAACCATATTCGGGAATATGCTGCCGTAATGCGAGCAGGCGCCCAAAATCACGCCTTTGTATTTCCAGATATCGCTGAAAATGAACGACAATTCCGTCTTCGACACGTCGTAAACCTTAATCTCCTTCACTCCGGCCTCTGCCACGCCACGAGCCACGATGTCGGCCATCCTGCCGGTATTTCCGTACATCGAGCCGTAGACGATCACCACGCCTTCCTTGCTCTGCTGAGCGCTCCAGGCAGTGTATCTGTCGATGACCCACTGCAGATTGCTTCTCCAAATAAGTCCGTGCGACGGAGCAATCATCTTGATGTCCAAAGTCTGCACCTTCTGGATAGCCTTCGTCGCCATCATCGCCACCTTTCCGATGATGTTCGAATAGTAACGGCGCATGTCGTCTTCATAAAAATCGAGGTTCACCTCGTCGTCGAAGATGCCGCCGTTCAAGGCGCCGAAGCCTCCGAAAGCGTCATTCGAGAAGATGATCTTCGATGTCTGCTCGTACGAAACCATCGACTCCGGCCAGTGGCACATCGGGGCCATGAAAAACTGCAACGTGTGCTTTCCAAGACTCAAAGTCTCGCCTTCAGCCACGATCTTTTTATTTTTTATCTCACCGTAGAAATTCTCTAAAGGCGCGAAGGTCTTGGCATTGCCGACAACTGTCACATCCGGCCATTCTCTCAAAACAGCCCCCACCGAGCCGCTATGGTCAGGCTCATCGTGGTTCACAATGAGATAATCGACTTTTCTGTCGCCAAGGATATGCTTAATCTGGAACATATACTGCGCCATAAACTCCGGCTCAACCGGGTCGATCAACGCAACATGTTCATCCACAATGAGATACGAGTTGTATGAAACACCATTCGGCAGCTCCATATGGTTCTCAAACATCTCTGTCTTTCGGTCATTCACCCCGACGTAATAAATATTTTCAGCTAATTGTGTTTTCATAATTTCTTGATTATCAATAATCTCAACTTTATTATCTTTTAACTTTTCACTTTTATCTTTTAACTCCTCTTCCTTTCATGTCGGCTCCACATACTCAAAATCGTCCTTTCCGTGCTTGCAAATCGGACAAACGATATCATCGGGCAACGGGTCGCCTTCGTACACCCATCCGCAAACTTTGCAAACCCAGCAGCCTTTCGACACTTTTTTCTTCGGCTTTATATTTTTCTGATAATAATCGTAAGTCACTGAGTCTAAATCGTTTACCTGCACAGCATCGAGCACGTCGGCAATAAACATGGTGTGCGTTCCGAGGTCGATCGACTTCATCACACGGCAGGCAAAATAGGCGTTGATATGCTTCGGCAGATACAGCACATGGTTCACGGCACGCAGCTCCTGCTCGCAATCCGCGAATTTGTTTACGTCCCTTCCCGACTGAAAACCAAAATGTTCGAACACCTTAAACGGCGTCTCCGTTGTCAACACATTGATATTGAACACGCACGAGTCCAAAATCAGGTCGTGCGTGTAGTTTTTCTTGTTCACGACAATCGACAGACGCAACGGATCGCCCGTCACCTGTTGCACCGTATTGATGATGCAGCCGTTGTCGATGTTGTCGTAATTCGTCGTCAGGACATAAAGACCGTATCCTATCTTTGATAACGATTTTGTGTCCATAATTTCAAATTGTCAATTATCAATTGTCAATTGTCAACTATTTCATTTCAAAATGTTCTTTTCCGACGCCGCAAAGTGGGCATGACCAGCTTTCCGGTAATTTGTCGAAAGGAGTACCTGGAGCGATGCCATTGTCAGGATCGCCAACCGCCGGGTCATATTCATAACCGCAGACGTCACAAACGTATTTTGCCATAGTTTTAATTTTTATGTTAATTCAAATCGTTATTTCTTCTCAAATACTGCAATCTCTCGAACACTTTCACATCGGCTGAGGCACTGCATTTGCCTTTGAAGTCGTTGATACTGTTGAAGTTATGCTTCTGCATCCATTTCTCCATGCCTTCAAGCATATTTGCAATGAAATCGATGCCTTTGCGATACAAAACGCTGCACACCTGCACCGAAGTGGCGCCTGCAAGTATCTGACGCACAACATCTTCCGCCGAATGGACACCTGTCGAAGCCGATAAGCTGCAAGGAATGCCCTGTGTCGCAAGTAACGAGATCCATCTCAAGGTGCTGCCGTTCTCTTCTTCCACCGAAAGTGCCGATCCCGGAACGACTTTCATGTTCTCGATGTCGATAGTCGGGTTGTAAAAACGGTTGAAAAGCACCAGTCCGGCCGCGCCCGCCATGCTGAGACGGAATGCCAGGTTGCCGATATTTGTAAAATGGTCGCCAAGCTTCACCGAGACAGGAATGGTCACCGTCTTTTTCACTTCTTTAAAGATGTTAACCACTTCATCCTCAATATCTTTCGAAACCACATCCTTGTCGAAAGGCGACACCGCTATGTTCAGCTCCAATGCGTCGGCACCTGCCTCCTGAAGCTCCTTTGCAAAGCTAGTCCACTCGCCTTTATCGGCACAGTTGATGCTCGCGATAATCGGGATGTCCACGTTTTTCTTGGCTTCACGGATGAGGTTGGTGTAAATCGCAATCTCATTGCCGCGCAGAAACGTCTTCATGTAAAGGTCGGCATCGACATTCGAAGTATAAATATCGGTTAAGCCTTCCTCTTTCTTGATATCCGACAAAATCTGCTCCTCGAAGAGCGATTTCAACACCACCGCGCCGGCACCTGCCTTTGCACATTTCACAATACCATCAACGGTTCCCGTAAAAGTCGAACTTCCAACAATGATAGGATTTTTCAGTTTCAATCCAAGGTATGATGTAGCTAAATTCATAATTTTAAATTTTCAATCTACAAAGATATGAATTATTTAATAATTTCAAGTCTTTTTTAAAAATTTTTACTTCGTCAAAACCACTTTCAGCGTCTGACTGCCATTTTCAGTATCCATCTTAACTTGATAAATACCCGAGTCAAGGTTGTTTAAATAATTTTCCAACTCATTGATATTCATTGAGCTAAACATCACTCGACCTGTAATGTCATAAACTGTCGCGTCAGTGATATTTACATTTTCTTTAACAGAAATCTGCACCTTGTCGGAACTCGGATTAGGATAAACGCTGAAAATCTCGTTTTCGCCAATTGTAATTTCTTCAACATCAAGGATTTGCAAGGCTAGAACGAAATCAGGAATACCATAGCCGTTATAGTTGTCAGGACTGTTTCCGTTGTTGCCTGCCGCTCTCAAAGCATCGCAGATCTCCTGTACCGATGCCTCTGGTCTTGCCTGACGCAGACATGCCACAGCGCCTGCCAACACTGGGTTGGAGAACGATGTGCCATTGCCGTTGTAGTAGTCGCCATACCAGCCGCCAGGATAGCCCGAAGCCACATAAGTGCCTTCACCCATAGCCATTACGTCGGGTTTGATACGTCCGTCGTAAGTCGGTCCCGTCGAGCTGAAATCAGCACGATCGCCTTGATCGTCGACAGCACCCACAGTGATGATATGCTCAGCGTCTGCTGGAATGCCCAAGGTGCAGTATCCCGCATATTCGTTACCAGCAGAGTTTGTGCAAATGATACCACGACTTGCAGCAATCTCAGCACCTATCGTCATCGGAGCAGTGTGACCGTCGAAATGCTCAACAGGATGATCCCACTGAGGCATGTCGAAATCGATATATCCCAACGATGTCGAGCACACGTCAACGCCAAGCGAATCGGCAAGTTCCGCGCCCGACACCCAGTTGTATTCCTCAACGATATTCTCACCATTTCCATCTTCAGTATGGAACAGATAATACGAAGCCTTTGGAGCTGTTCCAACCATATTGTTCGGGTCGTAAGCTCCCATGGTGCTCAGACACGAAGTGCCGTGTGTACTCTGCGAATATACAGATGTTGAACCATAAACGAAATCCTTAACGCCAAGCAGACGGCCTTCATCACGCATATTATCAAAAGCGTGATGGATGTCAGTACCAACAAAACCGCCGTCCAACACAGCGATGTGAACACCTGTTCCGTTATAGCCCATATCATGCAACTCATTGATTCTCAACTGATAAACCTGTGTTTCAGCACCACCGTAGTAGCCTCTCGAAACCTCCGATTTAGCAGTTCCCTTCATCTCGTTGGCAAGCCAGATGTCTTTGTCACGCTGAGCTTCAGGAAAATCGGGGCAGTTACGCACCACTTCGACAAACTCTAAAGCATTGATGGCATCGACCACAGCCTGACTGTTGGTGTAAACCGATACGCCGTTCAACCATTTCGAAGGATTCAAAAGCTGAGCTCCACAAGCCTCAACAGCCTGCAGATACTGAGGATTGACAGGGATGTCATACTCGTCGATAGCGATGTTCAGGCGAGCACGACGTTCCAAAGCTCTCTGACTTAAAAATGCCTCCGGATTATCAATAGAATAAGGCGAATTGGCCTTGTCGGTAAACTGTACCCAGTAGATGTTTGAAGCAATTTGCGCCTGAGTGATAACAGTGCAAATAAGGAAAGAAATTAAGAATGATAATTTTCTCATAGTAATCGAAATTTTTTGCAAATATAAAAAAACTTCAAACTCCAAACTTCAAACTCCAAACTTTTTTGTAATTTTGCAGTCCCAATAATTAATTATTTTTTTGAAAGATGAATAACGAAGAAAGAAGTGGCAAGCGTCAGCACGTTGCCAGAAGAAAAACTGCCGAAGTCAGGAGATTCAGTGACGAGAGATTAGAGCAGTTTGAGAGAGAAAAAGCTCGCCGTGAGGGCGATGGAGAACGCCGTGAGAGAAAACCTTTCGGCGAAAAGAGAAGCTTCGGTCGTCGTGATGACGAGAGAAGTGAAAAAAGATCATTCGGTCGTGAAGAACGTGGTACAAGAGGTGCCGCAAGAAAATCTTTTGGAAGAAGATTTGAAGATGATGAGAAACCGGCAAGACGCGGTTTTTCGAGAAGAAACGATGACGAAAGAGACGAAAAGAAGCCTTTTGGCCGCGGCGCCAGAAAGCCTTTTGGCGACAAAAAGCCGTTCGGAAAGCGTTTCGACCGTGACGACGAGCGTCCGAGAGGCGGCCGCCGGGGTTACCGCAGAGAGAAAGACCCTGAGTTCGACCGTCCGCGCGCCACTGGCGAGATCCGTCTCAACAAATACCTCGCCGACTCAGGCATCTGCTCACGCCGCGAAGCCGACGACCTCATCCTCGCCGGCGCTGTGACAGTCAACGGCGAAGTGGTGACAGAACTCGGCACCAAGGTGAAAACCACCGATAAAGTAGTGTACGGTGGACAGACCCTCAACCGCGAAAAGCTTCGTTATGTCCTTTTAAACAAGCCTAAAGGCGTCATCACCACCAGCGACGACCCGTATGAGCGCCACACCGTGATGGACCTCGTCGAAGGCGCATGCCAGGAGCGTATCTACCCCGTCGGCCGCCTCGACCGTAACACCATCGGACTGCTGCTGCTCACCAACGACGGCGAACTGGCCAAGACGCTCACACACCCGAGCCACGAGGTGAAGAAACTATACCATGTCACGCTCAACAAGCCTCTGACAGCCGCCGACTTCGCGCAGATCGAGAAAGGTCTCATGCTCGAAGACGGACCAATCACCGTCGATAAGATCGACTACGTCGCCGACGACCCGACAATGCGCGAAGTCGGCGTGGAGATACACTCCGGCCGTAACCACATCGTCCGCCGTATCTTCGAAAGCCTCGGCTACGAAGTGATGAAACTCGACCGCGTGATGCTCGCAGGACTCACCAAACAGAACCTGCCGCGCGGACACTGGCGTTTCCTCACCAGCGCCGAGATAAGCATGCTCAAAAGAATAGAATAGTCATGAAAAAGCTGTCTTTAATATTATTGTTAATCGTCACATTATCAGCAACTTACGCCCAAAACGACACGCTGAGAGTGATGCAGTATAATCTCCTTAACTACGGAAATTATACCAGCTATTGCACAACAACAAATAACAATACTAACGACAAAAACGGATATCTCCGTACTATCCTGACAGCCTATTACCCCGACATCTTTACCGTCTGCGAGATGGGAAGAAATGCAACATTACCCAATGAATTACTTAATAATGTATTGAATATCAATGGGTTAAACTACTGGATGACAAGCGCCGGCTCAAACACCGGCAACAATTCGTCGCTCACCAACTGCATCTTCTACAACTCCACCAAACTGACGCTCGCCGGACACCATACAGCCCAGACCTACACCCGCGACATCGACGTCTACGACTTCAAATTCAAAAACGACGACTCGGGTAAACTGGCTCTGACATGCGTCATCGCCCACCTCAAAGCCGGAACAGGCTCCGACAACGTCAACAAACGTAAGATCATGGCCGAAAACACCATGAACTACCTCGAGGCCAACTATCGTGAGAAAAACGTCCTCATCATGGGCGATTTCAACCTCTATACCTCGACGGAAGGCGCCTATCAGGCATTCACCAACCAGTCGGCCTACCCTAATTCATATTTCATCGACCCGCTCTACCCCTACGGCGTGGGTGAATGGAACAACAACGGCTACTACGAGGATTATCACACACAGTCGACACATAAAGACAGCGACAGCGACTGCCACTCATCTGGCGGCATGGACGACCGCTTCGACTTCATCCTGATGTCGGAAAACGTCTACGGCGGCCGCGAAGGCATACGTTATATCGGCAACAGCTACAACGCCCTCGGCAACGACGGATACCATTTCAACAAAAGCATCAACAACCCGATGAACTTCGCCGTCTCGCAAGAGGTGGCCGACGCTCTGTTCCACAACTCCGACCACATCCCGGTAACCATGGAACTCCTTGTCCAGTACAACATCGGCGTCAACGAATACCCCGAAAACGTACTGAACTTCGACATCTTCCCTAACCCGGCCTCGGAAAACATCAACATCCGATTCTTTCAAGATAATTTAGGTAAAGCTAAAATATTGTTATTCAATACTTTAGGACAAATGGTCTATTCAAGTGACATCTTCATCGACGACTGCCTCACCGAGCATGTCATCAATGTCGATAATCTTCCGAAAGGCCTTTATTTCCTGAAGATAACAAACGCCGACGGACTGACAAATACAAGTAAAGTTATTGTAGAATGAAATTCTTCCATAAAATAATAAATGGTTGTGTAGGTTTCATGCAGAAATATCTGCCTGAGCCGTTCATTTTTGCAATAATCCTCACCTTTGTCGCCATCGCGGTAGCCATCCCCGTCTGCCACCAGAGCATAGCCGAAGTGGTAAGCAACTGGGGCGGCGGCGTGTGGAACCTCCTCGGATTCTCAATGCAGATGGCCCTCGTCCTAGTGACAGGTGCCACGCTGGCAGCAGCTCCTACCATCAAAAGAAGCATCAACAAGCTCGCATCATTGCCGAAAACACCAGCAGGAGCTATCGCTCTCGTCACCGGCATCTCGGCCGTGGCATGCTGGCTCAACTGGGGCTTCGGACTCATCGTGGGCGCCATCTTTGCCAAAGAGATAGCGAAAAAACTCAAAGGCGTCGACTACCGACTGCTCATCGCCTCGGCCTACAGCGGCTTCGTGGTATGGCACGCCGGCATCTCTGGCTCCATCCCTCTGAAGATGGCCTCCGACGTCGACGAGCTGGTGAAAGACACCAACGGCGTCATAACATCAGTGATTCCTATCGGAAATACCATCCTCGACTGGCATAACATCGTCATGGTGGTGCTCGTCACCATCACCCTCGTGGCAATAAATTCGGCGATGCACCCCAAAGGCGAAAATATCGTAGCCATCGACCCTGCATTGCTTAAAGAAGACGATGTTGTAGAGGCAAATCAAAATTCGCCCGCTTCGACACCCGCTGCAAAACTCGAAAACAGCCGAATCCTCAGCAATATCTTATCACTCTTGGGCTTTGCCTTTCTGGTAATCAGCCTGTTTATAAAAGGAAAAGCCTTCGACCTCGGCTCTGTGATATTGCTCTTCCTTTTCCTCGGAATAGTCCTGCATAAGACACCGATCGCGTATGTCCGCGCCTTCGCCAAGTCTGTCTCCGGCGCGGCCGGCATCCTCCTGCAGTTCCCGTTCTATGCCGGTATCATGGGCATCATCACAGGCGTCGGCGAGTCGTGCATCTGTCTCGGCACAGTAGTGAGTCAGGCATTCATAAACATCTCAACGTCAACGACTTATCCATTATACACCTTCCTTTGTGCGGCCATCTTGAATATGTTTGTGCCATCAGGCGGCGGTCACTGGGCCATCCAGGCTCCTATCATGTTCGCTGCCGGCGAGGCACTCAACGTCGACCACGGCCTCACAGGAATGGCAATAGCATGGGGCGACGCGTGGACCAACCTCATACAGCCCTTCTGGGCACTCCCGGCTCTCGCGATAGCGAAGCTTAACGCCAAGGATATCATGGGATTCTGTCTCATCGACCTTGTAGTTTCTGGAATAATAATCATCGGCGGACTTCTAATCTGGGCAATATGATTCCACGCGAGACCATAAATCAAATCATCGAGACAGCACGCATCGAAGACGTGGTGAGCGAATTCGTGACGCTGCGCAAACGCGGCTCCAACCTCATCGGAGTGTGCCCGTTCCATAAGGAGAAGACGCCGTCGTTCAACGTCAACCCTGCCCGAAACATCTTCAAATGCTTCGGATGCGGAAAAGCCGGCGACTCGGTGAGATTCATCATGGAACACGAACATTACTCGTTCCAAGAGGCGCTCCGCTATCTCGCCAAGAAATACGGAATCAAAATCGAGGAACGCGAGCAGACACCCGAAGAACTGGCTGCGCAGAACGAACGCGAACGTATGTTCAACATCAACAGCTTCGCGCAAGACTACTTCTCCAACACCATGATGACCTCCGACGAAGGTCAATCGGTCGGCCTCGCCTACTTCCACGAACGCGGCTTCCGCGACGCCATCATCAACAAATTCCAGCTCGGCTACTGCCCTAACAGCGGCTCGGCCTTCACGGAATATGCAATGAAACATGGCTACGACAAAGACCTCTTGATAAAAGTCGGCCTCACCGGAAGCTACGAAAACCGCCTCTACGACCGCTACCAAGGCCGCGTCATCTTCCCTATCCATAACCTAACGGGAAAAGTCATCGGCTTCGGCGGACGTATCCTCACCTCCGAGAAGACTAAGGCGAAATACGTAAACTCGCCTGAATCAGAGATTTACAACAAGAGTCAGACACTCTACGGCATATTCTTCGCCCGTAACGAGATATCGCGCCTCGACAACTGCATCCTCGTCGAAGGCTACGCCGACGTGCTCTCAATGCACCAGGCGGGCATAGAAAACGTGGTGGCAAGCTCGGGAACTTCCTTAACAACCGAGCAGATCCGCATGATAAGCCGTTACACGAAGAACGTCACCATGCTATACGACGGCGACGCTGCCGGCATACACGCCGCTCTGCGTGGTACCAACATGATACTAGAAGAAGGCATGAACGTGCGCATAGTGGTGCTGCCGCCCGAAGACGACCCTGACAGCTTCGTACAGAACAACCCTATCGAGGTTGTCACCAAATATCTCGAAGAAAACGCCCGCGACTTCATCGGTTTCAAGACCAACCTCCTTCTGAAGGACGCTAAAAACGACCCTATCAAGCGCGCCACAGTCATCAAAGACATCGTCGAGACCATCGCCGTCATCCCCGATCCGATCTATCGCGCGACATATATCAAGGAATGTAGTCGCACCCTAGAGATGCCCGAGCAAACGCTCACCAACGAGGTAAACAAGATTCTGCGCGCAAAATATCGCAAACAGCTCGGCCTCGACCCGAAACTCGACCAACAGCTGTCATATCAGGAATATCAGACCTATCAGCCTCAGCAGCAACAGGCTGAGCCGAAAGACACCACACCGGTCGGCTTCTTCCAGGAACAGGAACTGGTAAAGCTTCTTCTCGCCCACGGCAGTGAAACAATAGATATTAAAGATCAAGACGAAAACGGCAACGAGGCGGTTTACACTACAACCATAGCCTCAGCCATAGTCGACGACCTCAAAAACGACGGATTACTGTTCCGCGACCCCACTCACAAGAAGATTTTCGACGCTTTCGACCACGGACTCGACACCGACAGCCTTCCTACAGCACAGGAGTTCATCTCAAGTGAAGACGAAGATGTAGCCGTGCTTGCCGCCAACCTCTTAAGTACCCAGTATAAGCTCGACGACTGGCAACGCCACCGCATTGTGGTACGCACCGAAGACGATGTCCTTAAAAAGACCGTCCTCACCTCGATTTTGCGCTTCAAAGACATGGTTATCGAAGACCGCCGAACCGCCCTCGTCAAAGAGTTGCAGTCGTGCACCGATCCCGACGAACAACTCATCCTTCTTCAAAAGAAGAAAAAACTCGATGAAATCCGCACCCGAATCAACCGCGACCTCGGAATTGTAATCACAAAATAGTTTGAAGTTTGGAGTTTGAAGTGTGAAGTTTTATAACATATTGATGATGAATATGTTATGAATAATTAGAAAATTTTGTGAATACATCATTGATAATCAATTTGTTATAAAGAATTGTAAAGATTTTTTAACATTGTAAATAGGCAAAATTGGAGGTTTTAAAAGTTTTAAACATCTGATAATCAAGGTTTTATAAAAATGTGATAAGATTAGTCGTTTTTCGTACGACTAATTTTTTTTGTGCATTTTAACTTTGCGTCGTAATCATTTTTATAAACAAAAAAACATTTTACTATGGGAACCTTGAGAAATTCAGTTCATTTGATTGGTCGTCCGGGCATGGATCCGGAGATTAAGAAATTCGGTGAGAACAGAAAACTTGCCAAATTTACATTGGCCACCAACGAGAAACATTACAATGATAATATGGAGCTCGTGCAGGAAACGGAGTGGCACAACATCATCGCATGGGGAAGGACAGCCGAGATTGTGGAAAAAATCGTTAGGAAAGGCCGTTTAATGGCCCTGGAAGGCAAGTTACAGACTCGGGAGTATGATGACAAGGACAAGAACAAACGTCGCGTTACAGAGGTTGTGATGGACGAGTTTATGCTCATCGACAAAATGAGTAACGAAGACGAGTCGAAGGATTCTGCCGAGTAGTATTCATGGTAGGGGCCTGCCGCTGTGGAGCTCCCAAGTCTCCACTTCTACTGTTTTGACTACTACATTGCTTATTTTGTTTTACGATGCTCAGATTTTAATATGATCATGTCGGAAAGGTCCCTTCATGAATAAAAAATGCGCTGTGTTGAAAAAAAGACTATCTTTGTTGTTTGAAACAAACACTGAAAACGATGAAGATAGTCTTTTTGGAGCCGTTAGGACTCACTGTGGAAGCCATTGAGAAGGCTTGTGACAATTTAAAGAAACATGGACATGAGGTTGTGGTTTATCCTGACCGCAAGCCGGAGGAGAACATTGAACGTGCGGCAGGAGCCGACATCGTTCTTGAAAGTAATATGCCGTTGCGCAAGGATTTCTTTGATGCATGTCCAAACCTTAAGATGCTTTCGATAGCATTTACGGGTCTCGACCATATCGACATGGACGAGTGCAAGCGTCGTGGCATCACGGTGATGAATGCTGCCGGCTATTCTACCGAAGCTGTGGCAGAAGAGACTATCTGCATGATGATAGGATTGTATCGTCATGTCATTGAAAACGATAAGATTACGCGTAGCTGTAAAGGTCCTTCGATAGCGCCTGGACGCGAGATTGCGGGCAAGACTGTCGGCATCATCGGCATGGGAGCCATCGGACAGAGAACAGCTGCCTTGGCACAAGCCTTCGGATGCAAGGTGATTGCTTGGAACCGCACACCGAAACAAGTATCTGGAGTGACATTTGTCGACAAGGCGACGCTGCTCAAGGAATCAGATATCGTGGCATTGCATATCGCATTAAACAACGAAACGCGTAACTTCTTGACTGCCAAAGACTTTGCATTGATGAAGCCATCGGCAATCATCGTTAACGCAGCACGAGGTCCTGTGGTTAACACTGCCGACCTTGCCGAAGCGTTGAAAAACGGCGTTATCGCAGGCGCCGCATTGGATGTCTACGATGGTGAGCCGCCATTGAGTAACGACAACCCGATTCTGACAGCGCCAAACACGATGTTGCTGCCACATATAGGATTTGCAACAAAAGAAGCATTTCTTTTGAGACTGGAAATTGTCGTGAAAAACGTTGAAAAGTTCGTTCTTTGAAAGGAACGTTCAACACACGACTAGATATTCTTCCTTGTCGCCACCGACAAAATCTTATCTCCAATTCTTTCCGAATAAACGTTGACATCAGGATTGTTCCTCAACACATCCTTGATTTCATGCGTGATGCCCGTTCCCAACAGCTTAAACACCGCCTCTTTCTGCGTCCAAATCTCAATAAAGGCCTCAGCCCTGTCATTCCGGGCGCAGCGAGGACTCTCTTCCTCATTTAGGACAAGCTTTTCAAGACTCTCCTTGTATCTCGAAATCTCTTCAATATCAATTCCCACCTCCTCATCATCAATCGCCACAGCTACAGCACCTTTGCAATGACTGATATTGAAAAACAAATCTTTTCTATCTGCAAAATACGGTTTCCCATGATCGTTGTATAACCATTTGTCACCACCAACCATCAACCATGCCACCGCACACTGCACCTGTCCCCGCAAATGCTTAATCGCCAGCATCTGCTCCTTCCGCCAGTCAGGTAGAACAGTCTCAGCCCACGACACAAAATCCTCACCCAACTCCTCAATATTATCGCAAACCAATATTTTCATACTGCAAAATTACAAAAAAACAATTAAAAACCAAACGACAATAAACCATACCACTCAATAACCTATAACCTATAACCAAAAAAATAAGGGCTCCCTTGCGGGAAACCCTTATTTTTTCTTTAACCTTAATGGTTAATTACTTGACAACTGTGATTCTCTTCACGCTGCTGCCGTTCTCAGTGTCGATTCTGACCATGTAGACACCTGATTCATACTGACCCATGTTGAGGACCATTGAATCGGCGTTGACATCCTGGTCGTAAACCATCTGACCCATTGCGTTGAACACTGTTACGTGTGTCATTGCTTCAGCATTGATGTTGAGATCGCCGCTTGTTGGGTTAGGATAGATTGAATTGACAACCTCGTTCTCAGCAATTGCGAGATGATGTACTGTCACATCGATTGTCTCTGGGCATGACATTGCGAAGTATGTTACATCTGGGTCACCACCGTGGATAACTCTGATTGTGTAAGAATACGTGCCTGGAGCCATGTTCTCATCTGTGTATGAAGTTGTGTTGGCATCGAAGATACCGATGAAGTCTTCACCACGATAGAGAATTGCACCATAAATGTCACTTGGTGTTGGAGGTGTTGGAGGCACCGGAGCGCTTGCACTCAACTCATAGATGTTGATGAGCTGTGGTGACTGCTGTGCGTCAGCAAACAAGCAAGTCTTGCCATCGTATGTGCCAACGAAGCATCCGCCTGAACTACCAGTCCATGCTGCTGCACCACCTGTTGTATTCAAGCAGTTGTACACAGGTGATGTGCCCATTGTGTTGGTTGTGATATTGTACTCGTAAACTTCACCGTTGCCAGATTCGTTCTTGAGATAGATGATATGTTCGATATCATTGTCATCCTTGAAGTATGCAATGTCTGATGCGCTTGTCGGAGCTGAAGCTGTTTGGACAATAGCACCTGTACGATCGATAAGTGTCAAGTTGCCTGACCAGTTACCAACTACCCAGAAACCGTCTCTTACTGGATCGTAAGTGATGCAACGCATTGCACCGTAGGTTGTGGTGAATGTTGAAACCAGTGACTTGTTGGCAAGGTCAACACAGTAAACTGTTGATGAGTTGGCAACACCATAGAAGTAGTCACCGTCGTATGTCATACCACGGAGCTGACCGCAACCGCTGATATTGAACTCTTCAACGAAGTTACCAGTCATGTCGTACTTGTAGAACATTGAGGTTGAGCTTGCGCTCCATGAGCTTGTGTAGATGTTTGTACCATCTGTTGCAACACCATACTGGTAGCCTGATGTGCCCTGGAATGAGTAAACAAGATCCCACATTGCTCTGTCGCCCTTAGTAGCTGCTGTGAACTCAAGGTCGTCAACGCACATGATGTACTGGTCGTTGCAGTTGAAGTGACGGATTGCAAGGTAGATATTCTGACCTGCATAGCTGCTGAGGTCAACTGAATACTGGTACCATGTGCCGAGTTTAGCACCGTCGCCATCGCGTGATTCGCGACCGCCTGCTACTGCACCTTCCTTAGCTGTCAATGTCCATTCGTTGAGCATTGTGAAGTCTGATGCGTTCGTGCCAGTTGTTGAAACTGCAACTCCGAAGTGATCAGCTGGATAGCTGGCATCAGTTGCTGCTGCATAGAATGAGAATGTTGAACCGTTGGTTGGTGTCACCTGTGATGTCACGAGGTACTCGTTTGGTGTAAGAGCACCAACACCGTTGATGTATGAACCGCTGCAGATAGCATTCGAACCTGTACGATACCAGTCAAGTGTCATGCTTGCATAGTATGTCCATGTTGAAGGAATTGCGCTTGTCAAGCACCATGTCCAACCATCGTTGTTAGCGTCGATAACTGTCCAGCCGTCTGGCATACCGCTCTCGAAGCCTTCTGTCCAGCCACCTGTTGGAGGATTTGGACCTGGCGGGTTAGTACCCTCTGGCAATGTCCATGAAACCACGATGTTCTGCTGGTCTTCAACTGTGACAACTTCAGCACCGAATTCTTCTGTGCCTTCGAACTCAACGCATGGAGTGTATGTCCATGTGTAGCTCATCCATTCACCCATACCAGATACGTAGAGAGGAGCAACCTGTGCTACGTGCTCTGAACCTTCTTCCATGTCAGCAACATCGAACTGATAGAATGGATATGTTGTCTCGCCGAGGTACTGACCATCGAGCATGACCTTGTAGCTAACAGGAGCGCGGTTGCCTGCTGGAGCCATTGCGAGCTTACCAGCCATGTTAGGTGTGCCTGTAGGAGCTGTAATCTCGTGGACTTCACCCTTAGCACCCTGTGCAACGTATGCCTTGAGGATCCAACCATAGCCTGACAAACCGGCCTCACCGAGAGTGAACCATGTGGTATTGTCTTCTGATACCCAAGCTGCATTCGAGCCTGAATATGAGTTGGCACCTGCTACATAGTTAGTACTTGTTGCATTGTACATAACAATCCAGAGGTTCTTTGTAGCATCAATAGCAACTGGTGTTGGGAACTCAAATTCAACCATACCTGTTGTGTTAGGAACGGTGATGTCCATTGTACCGACTGCTGTTGCTGGAGCTGATGTACCATCATTGTAGATAGTGACATTGCCAGTGAACTCCTCATAGCCTGTTGCATAAGTTGCAACCTTTGTCACCATCTCACCTTCATATGAACCGGCTGGGAACATGACTGCCCACCAGAATGGACCTTCATCGCCAATAGCTGTTGCGATTGTTTCATCACCATACTGATACCACTGACCCTCACCTGGTGTTGGAGGTGTAGGTGGTGTTGGAGGTGTTGGTGTTGGACCAGGGATCTGGCCTTCCCACTTAGCAAAACCTGTTGGTGATACATACAATCCCTCAACTGGGATAACCTGCTCAACGAGAGTGAGAGAAACTGTCTTGTTTTCGTCAACGAAGACAACTTCGCTGTCACTTGTGTAACCGTCTAATGTAGCTGACACTGTGTATTCGGCACCCTTGCGGACATCGAACTCAACTGTTGCAGCTTCCTCGATAGTAGCTGTGAGTGTCTCATCGCCACCAACGACTGTTACTTCAGCACCCTCTGGGAACTGACCATTGCTCAAAGCAACGTTGACAGTGATTGTAGCATCCATATCCTTCTCGATCATATTTGACCAGAGAATTTCTGAGATACCTGAGCCTGTTGGCGCTGGAGGTGTTGGAGGAGTTGGAGCTGAACCAGCGTAAGTGATTGTTACGTCGTCAATCCAAATCTCATATTCGTCGTAGTTCACATCGTGGAATGCAATCCAGATCTCCTGGCCTGCGTATGCTGCCAAGCTGATCTCGTGTGAACGCCAGTTCTCATAACGGTTGTCTGAACGACGGACTGCTGCGCCACCGTTGCCTGTGCCCTTAGCACCACCGCTCCAAACCTGTGTGAAGCTTGCTGCTGTTGGGGTTTCAGCTGTTGAAACGCAAACTGAGAAGTTCTCAGGATAGTCGTCGTTAGCATTGTCTGCCCAGAATGCGATTGATGAGTTGGCATCAACTGCGTACTTCTGAGGTGATACGAAGTATGCATCTGTATCATATGCACCAACATAGTCAACATATGAGTAGCACATTGCGAAGCCTGTGCCAGTGTGTGCGAGCTCTGTGTAGTCATAACCACCGAGGTTGTCATCGCTGTTCAGCCACTCGCCACCGTCTGTGTTGACGATAAGATTTGTCCAGCCTTCCAAGCTACCGTTTTCGAAACCGAATGTAGCTGTCTCACGGCTGCGTTCTGTTGGAGCATAGCCTTCGTATGTGGCTGCGATACCCCACTGATACTCACCGTATGGGAGTGTTGTCCAGTCTGTGTCTGTGTATTCTAACACGTCAATGTTGATGCCTTCAGCAATAACTTCCGGTTCTTCGTTCACAACATTGTTGCGACGATAGAGGATGTAGCTCTGTAATGAGCGGTCGTTGCGTGGAGCAACAGCTTCTGAACCATCACCCAACATGATATCATCAACGTTCAAGATGAACTGGTCGTTGCAGTTGAAGTGGCGGATAGCAACCCAGATTTCCTGACCTGCATATGCGCTGAGGTCAACTGTCTTCTCATACCAGTTACCTTGAGCTCTTGTGCCACGAACCTTGTTGTAAGATTCTGCCTCAGGAGCATTCTTTGATGTCATTGTCCATTCCTGAACAATTGTGAAGTCGTCAGCATTGGTGTTGCTGCCTGTTGAAACTGCAACGCCGAAGTGCTCTGCTGCATAGCTTGCATCCTGAGCGCATGCCCAGAAGTTGATGAATGCACCAGCCTGAGCTGAAAGCTTCATAGGTGAAACGAGGAAGTTGTTAGGTGTGATAGCAGTACTTGTTGCGTTGCTGTATGAACCTGAGCAAACCATATCCTGTGAATCGTTGTGACCTGTACCGGCAAGGCTTGCACCTGAAACCAGATAGATACCACCGATTTCTGAACCGAGCACCCAATCGTAACCGTCGTTATTGCCGTCGATTGTTGTCCAGCCCTGCATTGTGCTGTTATCAAAGTCATAGAAGTTGCCGCTTGGTGCTGGACCAGCCTGCTTGTACAATGTGACGTCGTCAACATAGACGCAGTCATCATTGCTGTTCACTGATGAATCCTTAGCATATTCGAACTTGTAGGTGTGTGTACCCTCTTCTACTGGGAACTCTTTGTACTGATAGTCAAGATTGCCGCTCAAAGCTGCACCCTTCTCAACACCGTCGATATAGAAGTGGAACTTATCGTAGCTAGCCTCTGTAGAGACCTTTACCCAGAAGCCCATCAAACCGTCGTATGGTACGTCGACCACGATTTCGATTGTTGATGAAGCACTTGCCTGAGCTTCGCATGTTGACTTCATGCAGTATGTTCCGGCATGTGGATGTGTTGTTGTGATTGCCCATGGATATATTGTTGGCAAAACGAAGTCGGCCTGTGAGAAGTCGCCTGTCTCAAAGTCGACATCCAACTGTGCAGGTGTCCATGACCATTCAACCAAAACATCTTCTTCTTCATCAGTAGCTGTGATCTGCTGGAGAGGATAGTAGAATTCGTGTGTGATGATGTCTGCAACTTCTGTCAACATATCATAGTTAACAGTGATAGCGACACCTTCGTTCTGATAACCTTCTGTGACGATACCGATTACATAGATACCAGCGAGGATTTCGCCTTCATACAAACCGGTCTCATCTGTTGTGTATTCAAATGTCTGTGCGTTGCCGTGCTCATCAACACCGAGAGCCACGATGGTGGCGCCAGCGATTGGATGCTCAACGTCAATGTCATAAACATGACCGCTAACTGAACCGAAACCTGTCATGTAAACAGTAACGACATCTGATAATGCTGATTCACCAGCATCGTAAACAGCTGTAACCTGGAAGTCATAACCGTCCATGTTGTACTCAAGACCTTCAACTGAGTAAGTTGTCTCGGTGATGAGAGTTGGGTTGACCTTAACACCGTCCTTATAGAGGTTGTAACCTTTGAGTGTACGGTTGTTAGCTGTCCATGTGAACACTGCTGCATCGCCAGGATAGAGCTCATCGTCTGCAACTGCAAAGCCCTCAACAGGATCGATAGGTGTTGTGAAAGCAATGATTTCACCGTAGGTTGTACCCGCGCCGTTACGTGCATTGACCTGCATGAAGTAGCTCTGGTTAGGCTCAAGGTTGGTAATGAATGCTGACTCAACGAGATAGTCTGTCCAGTCGATCAATGCTGTTTGTGGAGGATACTGTGTACCAACCAAAACCTGCATCTCAACTGTGTAGTCACCAAGACCCCACTCTGCGAGGTATGGAGCCTCAACGTTGGTCTCACCATCATATGGATAGTAAATAACTGCCTGTTCTGGAGCAGGAACGTCTTCAACCATAATGTCAACTGGGAAGTTGTCTGTTGTTGAAGCCACTGCGAGATAGTATGTACCTGCTGGGACAAACATCTCTGAAATCTGATAAACTGCGCCTGTTGCAGGAACGTCAAATTCGAACAGTAAACCTGCTGACAATGTACCTGATGTATAGAGTGTTTCACCGCCCATTACAACTTCAAACCAGCATTCGCTGTCATATGAACCTGCAACCCATGTCAAAGTGACATGTGCACCTTCTGGAACACTGATAACTTCTGTACCTTCTGAACCACTTGCCAATGTAACGAAGTCAGAATCCATACCGTTGACATTAACCTGGATACCAGCACTGCCGTTCCAACCATCACCCCATGAATCTTCCATGTTGAATGTAACATCAACATTGGCGCGGTTGCCACGGTTAGCTTTTGCAATCTGTGCTTTTGCAACACCCATTACATTACCGTTAGCTTCTGCAATCTGACCAGCTGCTGGTTTGCTCTCTCTAATCTTCATGTCAGCGAGGTTAACTGTAACTTCACGACCTGTAGGTAACTCTAAGAAACGAGTGTAGATCACAGGAGTGTAAGTTGTGTTGCTGTACCAGTTGGTGAGGTTTGTTGTGTACCAAATCTGGCTGTTAGCTGCATCAACTGGCTGTTTACCGCAGTATGCTGCATATGGTGAGTCTGAATAGAACATCACCCAGATGTTTTCGTCATCACCTAAGAACTGTGGTTCATCAAGGTTGAGATCGAAGAAATATAATGGTGTATAATCTTCAAATGACTGATAGTAAACCATGTTGTTGAGGTCTGGTGTGTCACCGCCCTTCAAAATCACGAGGTCATAGTATGAACCTTCGCGGGCTGCTGCCTCAACTGTTGTGATAGCGCAGTTGCCAAGACCGAGTTCCTGAAGCATAGCAGGAGTGATTCTGTAACCGAAAATCATTCCGCCACCTGCTGATGAGCCGAAGAATGTGTTGCTGCCTGTGTAGCTGTAGCTGAACCACATGCTCATTGGGCCTGGGTTGATTGTCGGACCAGCGTATGTGTAGTTGTTGTCAGCCATCGGGCCGCCTTCACCGTTGAAGCCTTCCGGATAAAGAGCTGAAACACGGTTTGCACCGTTTGTACCAGCGCTCAAAAGAACGTCATCGTTGAATGCCAGTTTGTACATAGCATCGGCACCTTCTGTAGCTACTGGAAGATCGTAGTTCTTGTAGATACCTGCCGGAGCGTTGTCTGAATATGGGAGATTTGTAACATTTATTGCATTTTCCCAAACATCACCCTCAACCGGGTCGTAAGCGTAAGCTGTAACATCGAACTGCTGTGCGTCTCTGTTGCCGCCAAAGAGAACTGTCATTGTGCTGTTGACTGGACCTTCTTCAGCTTCACCTGTTGTCAAAGTAACCTCAAGTGGATGTGCTGCAGTGAGTGTTGCAGGAAGTTCAGCATTGTATGTGAAGTAGTTTCCGCTGAAATCCAATGCATTGACTGTTGTACCTGAGCCATTGATTGTGAACACGTATGGAGCCATCCAAGCGCCGTTTGGACGATAACCGAGGTCGAGGACGTCTGGAGTTGTTGTGAGCGCTCCACCAGGACCAGCTGGAGTGATGTCGAGCTTAATAACGCTCTTTACTGTAAGACGAGTACCGTTAACACCTGGATTTGATGGGTCATAGGATGTACCGTCACGATAAGCATACATGGCTTGGTATCCAGTAGTTGTCATGACGACACTACCTGCGCCACTGCTCCATGAACCGGTAACATCATTGAGGCAAATCACCAGAGTGCCAGCACCTGTGTACTCAAAAGGAGTAGTGAGTGCAACAGCTGTCTCGACAGGATCGCTAATACCATTTGCCAAAGAGAATGAGCCGACAAGGTCAGCATCTGACATGCTCACCCAAGCTGAAGTACTTGCGAATTCTGTTTCGTCAACTTCCTTCATGTAAACATTAATGTTACGTGCGTATGAAGAAGTGTTCTTCAGCCACATCGAAAGAGTGTTGATTGTACCAGCCATACCGATTTCGTCGGCTGTGTACATCTGCTGTGAGATTGCTTTTTCATACAATGAGTAACCTGGAAGATAAGCATTGGTTGTTGTCGCAGTAGGATCACCAATAATTACTTCGTCAGCTCTCATTGTGCCTACAAAGGCAAACAAAAGCATCGTTAAGAATAGAAAAACTTTTTTCATAATAGAAAAATTTAGTTAATAATTATGTTAATTTCTCAATTTTTCATTTTTAACTCCAATAAGGAGCGTCACTTTTTAGGGTGACGTTCCTTATTATTATTAATAGGTGTTCTATTACTTGACAACTGTCACGCGTTTGACGCTTGAACCGTTTTCAGTAAAGATATTGACCATGTAAACACCGGCCTCATACTTGGCCATGTCGAGGACAACCTCGTCGGCGTTGACATTCTGTTCGTAAACCACCTGACCCATTGCATTGACGATGCTGATGCGTGTCATTGCTTCGGCGTTGATATGGAGGTCACCGCTTGTTGGGTTAGGATAGATTGCGTTCACAAGACCATCTTCAGCGATGCCGAGGTGGTGGAGTTCATACTCAACGCTTGCTTCGCATGAGATGTTGTAGTTGGCGTCGACAAACACCACTGTGTAAACGTGGTTCTCATAGTCTGGGCACTCGTATGTGTAGTAGCAGTTAGATGTTGCACCAACGATTTCACCGTCGACCAAGATGTTGTACTTGTTAGGAGTCCAAGCACCAGCTGTTCCGCCACCACCTTGAGCTTCACCGAGTTCGCAGATGACGATGTAGTTCGGGCTCTGCTGCATGTCGCCGTAGAATGCGAGCTTATCACCGTAGTTGGCGATATGGCAACCACCTGAACTTGCATCACTTGAAACACCAGAGACTGATGAGAAGTTGAACACCTGACCAGCCATTGTGTTGGTTGTGATGTTGTAATCGTAAACACCGTTGTCACCATTGTTGAAGCAGTAAACGTGCTCAACACCGTCAGCATCCTTGTAGTAAGCAAGGTCTGATGCGCTTTGTGGAGCTGGACCAACCTGGACGATAGCGCCTGAACGGTCGACAAGTGTCAAGTTGCCTGACCAGTTACCGATTACCCAGAAGCCGTCACGCTGTGCATCGTAGGTGATACCACGCATTGCACCGTAAGGTGATGTTGTTGTGCTGATCAAAGCATGGTTGTTGAGGTCAACGCAGTAGATAGTGCTTGAGTTAGCAACACCATAGATGTAATCGCCATCGAATGTCATACCACGGAGTGTACCGCAACCTGAAATTTCGAAGCCCTCAATCATGTTGCCGTCCATATCATACTTATAGAAGTTATGAGCTGCACTGCTGTAACCCCAGTTACTGGTGTAGATGTACTCACCATCGGTGACAACACCATACTGACCACCTTCAGCGGCATTGAATGTCTTGAGAACATCCCACATTGCTCTTGAAGGAGTTGAAGTTGCTAATGCGTTAGGATCTGAATCCATTGTTGCCTTCTCAGGTTCACCTAATGTGATATCGTCAACATTGAGGATGAACTGGTCGTTGCAGTTGAAGTGGCGGATAGCAACCCAGATCTGCTGGCCTGCGTATGCGCTGAGGTCAACTGTCTTCTCGTACCAGCTGCCCTGTGCTCTGGTCTGACCGTCGCGGCCGATGCCCATAGCACCTTCGCCCTTAGCTGTCATTGTCCATTCCTGAACAATTGTGAAGTCTGATGCACTTGTGTTACCGGCTGTTGAAACTGCAACACCGAAGTGTTCAGCTGCATAGCTTGCATCCTGTGCGCATGCCCAGAATGAGATGCCTGTGTATTCAGCCTTAGCTGGTGATACGAGGAAGTTGTTAGGTGTGATAGCAGCACCTGTTGCGTTGCTGTATGAGCCTGAGCAAACCATATCAGCTGATGAGTTGTGGCCTGTACCTGCAAGGCTTGCACCTGAAACGAGGTAGATACCACCGATCTGTGAACCAAGGACCCAGTCATAACCGTCGTTATTGCCGTCGATTGTTGTCCAGCCCTGGAATGTACCATCGTCGAAGTCGAATGTATTACCTGTTGGAGGTGTTGGAGGTGTTGGGGTTGGTGTGCCACCGTTCCACACGAGAACGACGTTCATCGGAGCAGTTGTTGTTGAGTCAACTGCAAGACCTTCGACCTGCTGTGCAACACCTTCGCAGCCTGTGAATGTGAAGTTGGTTGTCTTGTATGCACTCATACCTGTTGAGTAAACAACAGCGACACCGGCTGTGTAAGTTGTACCCTCAACGAGATCCTCAAACTGATAGTAGTTGTCGGTTGTCTCTGTTACGAGAGCGCCATTCAATGTCAAGAAGTACTTTTCAGGTAATCTGTCAACCGGGATAACTGGAGTCCATCTTGCATAACCTGTACCTGAAACTGCGATATCGTCGACTGGCTTCAAGATTTCGCTCAAAGCGATGTCATATGTTGTCTCGTCCCAGATGGTTACTGGTGTGTCACCATAACCTGAGACGTAACCTTCGAGGTCAACTGTCAGGAGGTAGCTACCTTTACGGAAGTTGTTGAATACAACTGTACCTGTTTCATCGAGTTCAGCTGTGAAGTCTGTGCCTGTCTCAAACTGGTTGACGAATGCGACTGTTGTTCCTTCAACTGAACCGATTGGCAGAGTCACGTTAACTGTAACTGTTGTCTCCATATCCTTTGGAAGGACATTTGACCATGTGAGAGGTGTCACAGGGTTGTCGTTGCCGCCGCCACCGCCACCAGGAGTGATGTCGATAGTGATGTTAGCACGATTAGCTGAGGTGTACTTGTTGCCTGTGTACGATCCGATGTTGTATGGATCTGGGTTGGCGCTGTCGCTGTGGAATGTAACTACAGAAGTAGCTTTGCTTGTGTAGTAGAAGTATTTTGTTGTGTAACCTGATGTATACTCGTGCATACCAATCATAAGGTTGCTTGTACCGTCATATTGGAATGGAGTGTCAAGTGTGATTGTTGTCCAACCTTCATTGAATGTAACATTGCCTTGGAACACTTTGTCAGCAGGTGTAACAGGAACAAAGTCTGTTGTTGCTGGGAATATTTCTTGTTCAGTGTTCACCATGAAGATTTCGATATCGTTTGTCGATGTACCGCTTGACAAGTTGAATGCGATGCTGTTGATTGTACCAGGTGTTCCGATTTCGTCGGCTGTGAAGATCTGTTCAACGAATGAGTAGCCCCACAATGAGTTGAATGGAGTTACATATGTTGTTGATGTACCTTCACCGATAACGATCTGGTCGCGGTTACCGCCCTTTGCAGGTGATGGGTAAACTGCTGAAACACCATACTGGTAGAGACCTGGCTCCATGTTGTTCCATGTGAAGTCAGCATAGAGTGTGTCGGTGTAACCCTCAGCGAGTGTCACTGAGTCAGCCGGAACGATAGCATTTTCCTTGAGGATAGCTTTTCTTACTAAGGTGTAGTCTTGTACGCTACGACCCTTGCTGCTTACGCTGAGTTCAATATCATCAACATTGAGGATGAACTGGTCGTTGCAGTTGAAGTGACGGATAGCGATGTACTTCTGACCTGCATATGCGCTGAGGTCGACTGACTTCTGATACCAGTTACCCTGTGCTCTTGTCTGACCGTTGCGGCCGATGCTCATAGCACCTTCGCCCTTTGATGTCATTGTCCACTCCTGAACCATTGTCCAAGGACCTGTTGCGTTGTCACCAACGAACACGCCGTAGTGTTCAGCTGCGTATGAAGCATCCTGTGCGCATGCATAGAAGCTGAATGTTGAACCTGGGACGAGCATCACCTGAGGTGTGACGAGGTAGTTATCAGGTGTGATAGCCTGGCTGGTTGCGTTGCTGTATGAACCCGAGCAGATCATATCTTCTGATGAGTTGTGACCTGTGCCTGAGAGGCTTGCGCCTGATGCGAGATAAATACCACCGATAGCTGAACCAAGCACCCAGTTGTAACCGTCGTTGTTAGCGTCGATCATTGTCCAACCGGCTGGGATCTGGCTGTTATCGAAGTTCACTGAGAATGTGTCGCCATTGCCGCCAACACCACCACCGCTGATAGCTGTGTTGAGTGACCACTGAACCTTTGACATTGAAGGATCGATTTCTTCAGCGTAAACGCTCATAACTGGCTTGTATTCTTCATGGATGATGAAGTCGACTGTTTCTGTAGCTGTGTAAGCAACTGTGACAGGATCTGCCATGTTAGATGGCTCCATGCCGTCGAGTGTTGCTACACCTCTATTATAATTACCGGCTTTGACGGTAATGGTGTATTTACCTGATGAGTTGGTTGTACCCTCAAACATAACATCGTTCTGGAATTCATCTTTACCATAGAATTTAACTGTGGCACCGGCTACTGGAGCGCCGCTGATGAGTTCGTTGACGTGACCTGTCAATGTTCCATAACCTGAAACCTTAACGAGGACCTCAGGAGTTGAATGACCTGATTCGCCTTCGTCAAAGACAGCTGTGACGTTGATGTCGTGACCTGCCATGTTGTATGGGAGGTTGCTGAGAGTGTACTGTTTTTCAGTGATGAGTTCGTCGTTAGCCTTTGTGCCGCCATAGTAAACGTTGAATCCAAGGAATCCACGGTTCATCTCAGGAGCCTTAGCACCATCCTTGTTGATGATGATCTGGTTCTTGAATGCTCTCACTGTACCTGAGGCTGATGGAGCTGTTGCGTTATAAGGAGCTGAATCCTGATAAGCGTTGATAGCCTGTGATGCAGCATCGAATACTCTGTACTGGATTGATGATGTCCATGTGCCTGTGTGGTCTGTCACAGCGAGGAGCAAGTTGCTACCGTCGAAGGCAAATGGCTCTGTAAGCTGAATTGTAATCCATGCGTCTGTAGTCATAGCGACATTACCTTCGTAAACGAGGTCGTCGGCTGACATAGCAACCCAGTCTGAACCGCTTGTGAAGCTGGTCTTGTCGGTGTTGGCCATGTAAATCTTGAGGTTACGTGTGATTGTACCAGCTGAGTAGAATGAAATGCTGTTGATTGTACCAGCAGCACCGATTTCGTCACCTGTGTAAATCTGCTCAGAGATTGAGTAGTTATAGAGGTTGTATGTCGGGAGGTATGCATTTGTTGTTGTACCTTCACCAATCTGTGTCTCTGGGAGGACTCCACCGCCGCCGGCGTTGTGTTTCCACTTAATCAAAGTGCTGCCGTCAGTGAAGATCTCGTCTGGAGTAGCTGTCACTGTGTTAGGAGCGGTCAAAGTTGTGGTGAAACCACGACGAACTGTCTGGACTGTGCCGTTTGAGTTCTTGGCTTTGATCTGCCAGAAGTACTGTGTGTTAGCGTCTAAGCTGGCAATTGTGTATGAACCATAGTTGTCGTCAACCATTGTCCAATCCAAAACTGCTGGCATGTTGACTGGTGATGTTCCGAAGAGAACCTGATACTGTGTAGCATTCTCGCCACCTGTCCATGTGAGTGTCACTGGGCTTTCGACGTCTGTTTCGCCATCTTCTGGAGCAACTGCTTCAAGTGCTGTTGGAGCAGGAATCTGCTCGATTGTGCCTTCAACTGTTGCGATATCGCCAGTTGCGATCATGTAGTATGTACCTGCGAGAACTGTAATCTCTTGATCTGCTCCGGCTGAGAAAGCTGGATCAATAACTGCTGTTGGCTGGAAGCCTGTAGCATATGTGTAGAACTTAACGTCGTAGTTAACAGTAACTTTTGAGTCTTTAGCAATAGTCACTTTATAAACAGCGTCGTTGACCTTTTCTGTCATACCCTGAAGGAGGTAGTTGGCGTGAAGTTCAGCTGGTGTGTGTGAGAATTCAGCAACACCACCTGTGTATGACAATGACAATGTCTTTGCTGTCTCAACGATATCAGCTTCTTGTGCCTGGTAAATCAAAGCACTTGTTGGTATTGTAACAATGCTCTTTTCACCACCTGTGTAGAACAATGTGAATTCCTCTGTGTAGTCGCCGTCAGCTGTGGTGCTGGTCTCAATGACGAAATCGAGGCTTTCGCCTGGTTCGAGAGTCTGGCTGACTGCTGGATTCACTGCGAATGGAGCATCGCCTGATGTGTTACTCATTGAGCCTTCGATTGTTGTAGCTGTTTCCATGCCGTTGGTGACTCTCACTGTGTATGGCTCCATCCATCCGTTATTCGGTCTGTCACCAAGTTCGAATGGGTTAGGAGTAACTGTGAGGCCTCCTGTTGGTGTTGGAGGTGTCGGAGGAGTTGGACCTGAACCTGGAGTGTAGGTGAAGGTGGTCTTTGGCAGGAAGTTACGCTGTGTGGCTGACACTGACGACAGTGAGCTGTAGCTGTAGCCCTGAACACTTGAACCATCAACTGCTTCACCATTCCATGAGCATGACACGTATGAACCTGTAACTGTGTTGTAGAAACCAACGAGCAGGTTACCACCCTGATACTCGTATGGTGTAGCAAACACAACGTTCATCACATTGTCAGCAATGCTCAATGGGCCTTCATAAACGACTGTGCCAGGACCGGCAAAATCGCTGATTGTAGCTGCTGAAACCTCAGATACGAACACCTGAAAGTTTGCTGAGCCCCAGCTTGCACTTGCCGTTGCAGCATAGAACGTCATTCCGGTGATTGTGCCGTTTTCCATGTCTGCCAATTCTGCAGCTGGAAACACCATCTCACATTTCAGATATGCGTCGGCATAAAAACCGTACACCGGAACGTAGCTATTGGTAGCTGTTCCGTCGTGAACTGTGAGTACTTCTGCTCTTAAGAAGCTTGTGCTTCCTAACAAGAGCACCATCAAAAAGAGAATAAGTTTTTTACTCATAATTGAATGATTTTGTTAATAAATTTGTTAATTGAATTTCTAATTTTTTTCAGTTTTTAAACCTATTTTTTATCATTTTAACTCGCAAATATACGCACTTTTTCGATACGCGCGCACGTTTTTTTCAATTTTTTTTCAACAGACCTGCAAATTTTTTCATCCGACATGGATGTTTTCTCTCACCAATTTCATGATTTTTTCTTCGTCATTTCCGAGTTCGGCACGCAGATTTGCGTCGTTGAAATTTCTCAGATATTTGATGAGATAATCGATGATACTATCAGAAAATACGCCCTTTGCCGTGTAGATGGCTCTGTCTTTCTCGAGCTCGTCGGCAGCCTTCACGCATGAGTCAGGAAGCTGCTCCAAAGCCTCGGCGACTTTCTTGTTTTTGTCGTCATGAATATTCACGCCTAAACCGACGTAAGTTTTTTCGGCCACCTTGAGTGCATCGGGGCTCTCCATACCATAACGAGCCGCTGCACACAATGCTGCCATTAGCAGGTAGAGGTCGGCGCATCCGTCGGAGGCACGCCACTCGAACGTCTGCTTGTCGCTGAAGTCGCGATTCGACGGCTTTTCCATCGGGTTGGCATCGGCCAACATGTCTTTTCCGTTGCTGATCCAGCCAAGCGGCACACGCACCAAAGCGCTGCGGTTTGAGAACGACCAGCAGAGCGAGGTAGGAGCCTCCTGGTGAGGCACTAAACGCATGAACGACAATGGGTTAGGATTACCGAATGCCGGTAATGAGGTACCTGCCATCATATAACCAGCAATGGCTTTCTTGGCATAGTCGGTGAGCTCGCCGTTTTTCACCATAACTGACTTGCCGTTCTTAGTGAACTTGCAGTGCACGTGCAGACCGCTTCCGGCCTTACCCACGGTGATCTTCGGAGCGAAGGTGATAGTGACGCCGTACTGATATGCCAGCTGACGCATAATCCATTTAGCCACAACGAGTTGGTCGGCTGCGTCTTCGATATTTGTAGGCAAAAATTCGATTTCGTTTTGTTCATAAATCTTGCCGTCTTTGGTGAAGTTACCCACCTCCGAGTGACCGTATTTGATCAGTCCGCCGGCCTGAGCGATGAGACGCATGGCCTCGACGCGGTAATCGGTGAATTTATTGAACGGAGCGCTCTCGTGATAGCCTTTCTGGTCGGGCACTTCGTAGGTTTCCTCGTCGTCGGCTATGATGTAGTATTCGAGTTCGCCCATGGTCTCCATCTTGAGGCCAGTGGTTTTCTGAAACACCTGATGTGCCTTGTGAAGGATGTACTCTGGCGAGCTCTCGAACGGCTCTCCGTCGCGGTTGTAGAACGAACATAGCAGGTCGACAGTCGGTATCTCGGTAAACGGGTTACGGAAGGCTGTGCGGAACTTCGGCATGACGTAAAGGTCTGATTTTCCCGCCTCGATGAAGGGGAACAGACTCGATCCGTCGACGCGTTCGCCAGCCGAGAGGATGCTGTCGAGGTGTTCGTAGCTGTGGATTACAAAATTGAGGGTTTTGAGACGGCCGTCCCATCCGCAGTAATGGAAATTGATAAACTCTACTTGATTTTCTTCGCAGTAGCGGATGATGTCCAGCTTTGTAAACTCTGCCGCCGGCTTTTGCAGATAGCTAACCAGCGAATTTGGATTCATTTGAATTCTAGCGTCCATGATGATATGCAATTATTTTTAAATTCCATAATGTATGGACTGGCAAAGATAAAGCAAAAAATTATACGTCCGACAATTTTTTCAACATTTTTTCAACAGCTAGCTGGCTGAGATGTAGCTGTTCCAAGTTTATAGGAGTTTCCTCGCTTCGCTCGGAATGACAAACTAGTTTTAAAAAACACTGTGGCGCGGCATGAAAGTTCTTTCTGGTTAGCAGGTTCTCGCATGCCGCGCCATATTTTAATGGCCTGCAGGGCGGCTGTCATTCCGAGCCGCTCCGCGGCGAGGAACCCCTTTCTAACAGAGGATCACTCTCTGTGATAGTCTTCTTTGTAGTCGTCTTCTTCTCTCTGATATATCCTTTCTCGTTAAAGATTTCCCTCAATTCAGGGTTTAATTTCCTAATCAGTTCTTCTTTCTTTTTTCTGTTCCATTTTTTCAGCTCCGTCTCACGATTTATAGCATCGTTAACATCATGAAACTCCTCGAAATATATGCAATATTCGCAATTGTATTTATCCGTAAACGAATGTTTAAAAAGATGGTTTTTGTGTTGATAAACTCTTGTTTTGAGATCACCAGTGACACCGATGTACAAAACATTGCGGTGTTTGTTTGTCATGATGTAAATACAGTACTTGTTTTGTTCCATATTGTTGGTTTTTATTGTTAAATATTGTTGTTCCAAGTTTATAGGAGTTTCCTCGCTTCGCTCGGAATGACAAGTTCTCTTAAAAAACACTGTGGCGCGGCATGAAAGTTCTTTCTGGTTAGCAGGTTCTCGCATGCCGCGCCATATTTTAATGGCCTGCAGGGCGGCTGTCATTCCGAGCCGCTCCGCGGCGAGGAACCCCCTTCTAACAGAGGATCACTCTCTGTGATAAAGCTCCAGCAATCTTCTTGCTCCCTCGTAGGCACTGATTCTTTTGTTTTCGACATCATTCTCTGTTAGGAGAATCATATCCTTAATCAGCTCGTTTTCGTAGAAGTTGCTCTTTAAAGTACCTTCGATTGTGTCGAGCATCATCTGTACGTCCTGGCGGGCGCGTTTTTCATCGAGATAGCCCGATTTTCTTATATTTTCGACATGTGTCGTCACCATGTTCCAGACCTCGTTCACGTTGTAGTGCGTCATCGCGGAGCAGGTCGTCACGTTGACAGGCTGTCCCGACTCAGAAGGCGGGAACAGGTGAACAGCGTTACGGATCTCTGCGGCGGCTCTCTCGGCGCGGGCGACGTTGTCACCATCGGCTTTGTTGACAACGATGCCGTCGGCCATTTCCATGATGCCTCGTTTGATGCCCTGGAGCTCGTCGCCCGCGCCTCCAATGAGGACTAACAAGAAATAGTCGACCATCGAATAGACCGCGGTCTCACTCTGTCCGACACCCACCGTCTCGACAATGATGGTGTCGAAACCGGCGGCCTCGCAAAGGATGATGGCCTCTCTCGTCTTACGAGCCACACCGCCCAAAGTGCCAGCAGAAGCTGATGGTCTGATATAGGCGTTACGCTGTTGCGAGAGCTCTTCCATGCGGGTTTTATCACCCAAAATAGAGCCCTTCGAACGCTGCGAGCTCGGGTCGATGGCAAGGACCGCCAGACGATGGTTGTTTTTGCAAAGCTCCACACCAAGAGCCTCGATGAAAGTACTCTTTCCGGCTCCGGGAACGCCAGTAATACCAAGCCTTAGCGCCTTTCCGCTATGCGGGATGCACTCGGCGATGATCTCTTGAGCAAGTTTCTGGTGTGAAGGCAGAGAACTCTCCACCAAGGTGATGGCTTTACTTAAAATGGTGATGTCGCCGGCAAGGATGCCGTCGACATACTCCTTCAATGGCAGAAGCTTCTGACGGCTGCCCATCAGTCGCTCCAAAGCCTTAGGGTTGACCTGCACCGCATTCTGATCGCCTCCGGTCACTTGCAGTGCAGAATCCCATTCGTGCTTCTGATTTTCAAAATGTTCGTTCTCTACCACGAGGCAAAGATAGACATTTTTTCGTCACGAAGAAAAAATTTTTAATCGATATTGAATCCGAAGCCAAACGACATCTGATAAATGTCGCCTACGTCTTTGATGTTAAACATAGGGTCGAGCCCCATTCTGAGGAAAAACGTGCTGTTGTTTCCACGAATCGAGAACAAAGCGTTGGCGCTGAACGGCTGATGATTCATGTCGTCGATGATATGATGTTTCGCACCGCCGTATCTGGCAAACGAACGCATTCCGAAACGGGCTTCAAGTTCGGCACCTACTGCAATCACCAAAGGCACGGTATTGCCGTTATCGTCGATTCTCGTCCACTGAAGCTGGAACATCACCGGGACTCGCAAGCTCCAATAACGCACAAAAGTACGGTGAGCGAAGTTGTTGACCGGGCCGTTGCCTTCAATCGACGAATAGGCGTTCAGTGAGTGGAAATACAGTTCTTTGTCGTCATTCTGACATAACACCACGTCGTGTGTGAAATAGTTGTAGCTGTTGCTTAAACCGAAACCTGTGGTTATTCCGAAACGGGCGTTTTTAGTGCTATAAACCTGGTCCATGCTGTAAAATCCCCATTCGAACGATGACGAGCGGAGCGGCACGTTGGCTTCCGGTCCGAAAGCACCGCTTCTCATGTTGAGGTAAGAATAATAAAGGTCTGGGAGCGGGTCGTAAAGGTCGTCGTGAATGAATCTCTCGATAAAGGTCACCGTTTCTTTGCGGCCTTGCTCGGCTTCTTTAACAACTGTAACTGTCTCTGTGACTTGTGCGAATGCTCCTATTGTTGCAAGAAGCACTACAACTGCTAATAGTAAATGTTTTTTCATAGTCTTAAATTTGATACATTTTTCGAACGCAAAGATAATACATTTTGCTGCATATGTGTTCAAAAAAAATAATATTTCAATACTATTGAATTATTGATTATAAAATTTCAATACTTCCAATCTGTAAAGATACTCGTATTTTGCCTGCAACATCTCGCTCTCCGACTTGAAAAGACGGTTCTTGCTCTCGTTAAGTTCGAGCAACGTGGCGCGACCGGCATTGAAGCTTTCCTTGGAGTAATCGTAGGCCAATTGCGACGACAGGAACGTCTCCTCTGCGGCCTTGTATTTCTGCTCGGCGGCAAGAGCACTGTAGTAAGCCTGCTGTATCTCCTTCTTCAGCTGTTTTTTAGCTGTATTTATCGCAAGTTCTTGATTTTCAATATTTAACTTAGTCTGAGCAACGCGATATTTCGTCTGCATAGCATTGAAAATCGGCACGCTCAGCCGCACTCCGAAACTCGTTCTGCCGTTGTTGCTGATCTGCTCGTCGAAAGGCTGATTGTAGTCTTGATTGAAATATCTATAATAGCCGTTTGAATAGCCAGCAAAGAGGCTCAGCGACGGATACCACGACGATTTTGAGGCTTTTACGTCGAACTCGGTCTTCTCCAATCTCATATTGGCAGCCTCCATCTTAGGCTGATGATTCAGCGCAAATTCGTAAGTCGTTTCCTGCGATGGCAGCGTTGCCGACTCGATTGGAGTATAAATCTCCGGAGACTCCACATCGAAGTCATTCATATCGTCAAGTTCGAGCGCTTGCACGATATCTAATATGCTGAGCATCAAATTGTTATCGGCTTGCACCAACGACGATTTCGCTGTCGCCACCTGTGCTGCACTCTCGTAGACGTCGGATTGTGCCACCTTGCCGAGTTCGTAGAGCTGCTGCGTCTTTTCGTGCTGTTCCTCGGTGAGCGTCAGCTGTTTTTCGGCGATGGCCTTAAGCTCCTTATTATAAACAACCTGCATGTAATACGACATAATCAGAAGCTTCAGGTCGTACTTGGCAGCTTCGAGGTCTTTCTTCGAGGCGTTCATCTCCAGACTACTCGACTTCATCTGGTTGTATAAGCTCAAACCGTTGAAAAGCGGCATTCCCACTGACACTCCGAACGAAAACGAGGTCGAATTATCCGACACGTAGACGCCGTTGTACGATGGCGACTGTCCGAAGCCGAAACTCTGGCTCGCGTCGGCGCTAACCGTTGGCAGCCAAGCGTTTTTCGACATCTTATACTGGTATTCGGCGCTGTTCTGACTAATCACGCTCTGCAGTATCGTCACGTTATGCTCCATGGCATAGTCGACGCACTCTTCAAGCGTCCATACCTTCTGCGCCCGACCGGCAAAAGACAGTGTAACTATTGAAATTATAAGCAGTATCTTTTTCATATAGTATTGAATTATTGACGTTATTATTTAAATATCTCATTTCCTCTAATAACATCACCTTCACTTAATCCTTCGGTAATAACGATATTGACGCCGTCCGAAAGTCCTGTTGTGACAGGCACCTTCACGTTGTCTTTGTACACAAACGTGCTGTCGTTGCTATAAAGGATGCAGCTCTCTGGCACAATGACGGCGTCGACGGCCTGTTCGATTATGATCTCGCCGTTGGCGCTGTAGCCGGCTCTCAGGGTCACATCTTCGGGAATTATCAGTCGTGCCTTCATCTGGAAGAACACCGCTCCGCTCTCGGAAGTGCCTTTAGGAGCAATATATTCCAACACTGCATCGAAGCGACGGTCGTTCATGGCGCCGATGGTGATAAGCATAGGCATGCCTTCGCTGATACGTCCGACCTCGGTCTCATCCATCTTGCCTTCGAAAATCATATCGCGCATGTCGGCGACGGTGGCGATTGTCGTTCCGTCGTTAAACGTATTCGAGTTGATGACGCTGTTACCGACTTTCACCGGTATGTCGAGAATCATGCCGTCGATGGTCGATTTTATTGATGTGTTGGTGTACTGCGAGGCGTTTTTCGAGATACCTTCTTTCACAATGTTGAGCTGGTCGAGGGCGTTGTTGTAGTTTTCCTTCGCCTGCTCGTATTCAAGTTGCGACTTCTCGAATTCCTCTGCGGCTATCAATCCCTTGTCTCTCAATGCTTTCTGACGTTCATAGGTCTTCTCCACATTGTCGAGATTGAGTTTTGCCAGTTTCACCTGCGACTCGGTGGCTGTAAGGTTAGCCACGTCGGGTATGATTTTCACCACCGCGATGACTTCATCCTTCTTTACCATCTGGCCGGCTTCTTTATAGATTGTGCTGATGATTCCGGATACCTGCGGCTTGATCGACACCTCATCTCGCGGATTGATCTGACCCGTGATGACGGTCTTCTTCTGTATCGTTCCGATGGTTGCTTCCACCGTTTCATATACTTTTTCCTTTGGCTGCGATTTCTTGAACAAATATGTAAATGTCCAGATCACTGCCACGCCTAATGCGACGAAAAATAAGATTTTAAAGAATTTTTTCATATTTTTATTTATTAAATTATTATTCCTATTTATCTATCATTCCGAGCGAAGCGAGACCCGAGCCTGCGAGAGCTTTCACCTTCAGGTGAAAAAATCTCCTACTGATAGAACGTCTCTTTCCACAACGGTTATTCCTCCCTAATCGCATCAATTGCCCTGATCTGTATGGCTCTCATCGCAGGCAGGACGCCGGCCAGCAATCCCGACAGCACTATTATCACCGTGGCTGCAACCGCCGCTCCGAAACCAATCTGCGGGTCAAGGAACATCACGTCTTCTGATGGCGTATTACCAACAAATCCTGAGACTACGGCCATTATTGACACTCCTATCACGAGTCCTACGATACCTGCCAAAATCGTCAGCAAGAGGCTCTCTGCCACCACCTGACGGATAATCAGAGCCGGTTTCGCGCCAAGCGCACGTCTGACACCAATCTCACGTGTACGTTCCTTGATAGTTACCAGCATGATGTTGCTCACGCCGACAACACCCGAAAGCAAAGTGCCGATACCCACAATCCAAATCAATATCTTTATTCCGAGGAACAGATAATCAAACATGGTGAACATCTGTTCGAAATCGAAGCACATAATGGCACCTTCGTCGGTAGGAGCTATGTCGTGACGCTCTCGCAGCAACGTCTTCACTTCCTCCTGCAAATCTTTGGTTTTGTAGCCTCTGGCAGTGGTGAAAACGAAGAAATCGAATTTGTCGCCGTTATGATATGCCAGCTGCATCGTTGTCATTGGCAGCACCACCGTCTCATCCATCGAACCACTGACGGTGATATTTGAATTGTAAGGTTCTATCACGCCAACCACTTGATAATAAATGCCATTGGCTTTAATCATCAGACCTAAAGGGTTCTTGTCGGCGCCTATCACGTCTTCGTACACTTTCTTTCCCAAAACGCAAACTTTTCTTCCTTCATTGATATCAGTCTCGTTAATGAATCGTCCGTAAAGCACCTTGCATCTGTCGATATCATTATAGTTTGGAAGCACTCCTTTCATACTGAAATTGCCTCCTTTTGTACCAAAAAACACGTTATTGTCGCCATTATACGAGTATTCGGTCAAAATAGGCGAAATCATATCCACCCCTTTGATTTTCATCTTAATCGCTTCAATATCCGACATATCGGGGTTCCAATAACGACCTTTCTGATAGCCTTTGTATGCCTCAGTTGTGTAATTCGGAATCATAAACGTAGAGTTGGTGGAGAAACCCTCGATATTACTACGCATACCGTTGTCGAAGCCGTTGCCGCATGCCAGCAAAATCACGAGGATGAAGATACCCCAGAACACACCGAAGGCCGTCAAGATGCTGCGGGTCTTGTTTCGGGTAATCGTCTGCCAAATCTCGGTTATACTGTCTAAATCAAACATCCTTTTTTAATTCTCAATTGTCAACTTTCAATTATCAATTACCGGTAATTCATCGCTTCTATCGGTTTAACCTTCACTGAATTCCATGCCGGAGCGAATCCTGCCGCCACTCCACTCACTATCAGCACCAAAGTCGCTGAAATCACTATGCCAATATCCACTGTAGGGTCGACAAACACCGACATGCCGTTACCGTTACTCAGACCTCCGCTCGATTCCATAGCCATGCCGATGAGCTCCGTCACTCCTATGCCGCAAATCATGCCGATATATCCGAAAATAGTAGTAATCACTAACGATTCCATCACTATCGAAAGAAGAATCGAGCGTGGTTTTGCTCCAAGTGCCTTACGGATTCCTATCTCGTTGGTCCTTTCTTTCACGGTGATTCTCATGATATTGCTCACACCTACCACACCCGATATCAGCATCGCTATGCCGATAATCCAGATAAAGATATTGATAGTGTTGAAAATCTTCATTGTTTCGAGGGAGTCTATCATCTGGCTATCGATCCACACGCCACGTCTGTCGTCAGGTGAGAATTCATGCAAAGCCGCGAGTTTTCGCTTCAACTCTGCTTTGAAAGCCTCGTTATCTTCTTTAGTGTCAAGACCTTTTGTGGTGAATTCCATCTGATAGTACTTATTCTCATTGTAAATCGTCTGCATGGTGGTATACGGAGCGTACGCCAAGCCGCGTTCACCCCACATATTAGCCTTGCAAACGCCCACCACAGTAAAGCTCAACCCGTTGATAAACACTGTTTTACCTATCATCGTCATCTCTCCGGTGGTACGAAGGAGCTCGTCGTTGGTATCTTGGTCTATCAAGACGACTTTAGCCTTGGTTTTCATGTCGTTTTCATTGATGAAACGTCCTTCCGACACTTTGATACCTTCGATATTCTTGTAAATAGGCTTCACTCCGTTAAAGCCAATCGACCTTGACTTTTCGCCGAAGATGAGAGTGCCCCACTTTGATATCACCGGGGACACTTCTTCGACTTGGTATAACGATTCAAGGAGTTGTATGTCTTTGTTAGTCATCATGATATAGCGGCCCGCCTTATGTCCTTTGTAAGGAAGCTCGGTCGAGCTCGACCATATCGTGTAGGTGTTGTTGATTCGGTCGGCGAAGTTGCTTGTCACTCCGTTTTTCAGTCCGTTGCCGGCCGAGAGCAGGATTATCAGCATGAAGATACCCCACGAGATTGCGAATCCCGTGAGTATCGTCCTCAGTTTGTTGCGTCTGAGGGCCATGAAAATCTCCGACCAAAAATCCCTGTTGAACATATTATTTTATCTCTTTTGTGAAATCCATTTTATCTGGGTCGTTTTCCTCTATCGACTCTATCAGACCATCTTTCAGATGCACGATTTTCCTTGTGAGGTTGGCTATTCCGCGTTCGTGTGTCACAATCACCATGGTGATGCCTGTGGCGTTCACATCGCGCAGAATCTGCATCACCTCGGCCGAGGTCTTACTATCCAAAGCGCCCGTCGGCTCATCGGCGAGGATGATCTTCGGCGACGTGACAAGCGCCCTCGCGATGGAGACACGTTGTTTCTGGCCGCCCGAGAGCTCGTTCGGGTAGTGATCGGCCCAGTCTTTCAGCCCAAAGCGATCGAGGTACTCCATCGCGAGGGCGTTGCGTTTCTTTCGTCCGACACCCTGATAAAACAAAGGCAAAGCCACATTCTCGAGAGCCGTCTTAAACGGAATCAGGTTGAACGACTGGAAAATGAAACCGATGTATTTATTACGAAACTCCGCCGCCTGATTCTCCGAAAGGTCCTTCACCATATGCCCCGCCAGATGATAGTCGCCATCGTCGTAGTTGTCGAGGATGCCCACTATATTTAATAAGGTGGACTTTCCCGAACCCGAAGCACCCATAATCGACACCATCTCGCCTTCCTCCACGTTGAGGTTGATGCCCTTCAACACGTGCAACGGCTGCGCTCCGAAGTAAGTCTTGTGAATATTTTCAAGTTTTATCATAGTGTACTACGTATCTAAGACACTGCAAAAATAGTAAAAAAATTATAATGTCAAGTTTTTTTTGAAAAAAATTTTTGACACGACGCTTTTATAACGTCATTTTCCCATATTTTGCTGCATCAGCAGCGAAATTTATTTTAAAAATGACCCGAGAAATTCTTTCATTCTCTCTGCTGGAACGTTTTTCTTGACAATAATTCCGTTTTCGTCGATGAGAATATTCTGCGGAATATAGGCTATGCAGTACATCTTAGCCACTTCGTTGTTCCATCCTTTGAGATCCGAAACATGATGTTTCCAAGTGAGATTATCGTCTTCGATGGCCTTCTTCCAAGCTGCCTCGTCCATGTCGAGCGACACGCTTACGATATCCAAGCCTTTGTCTTTGAACTCGTTGTAAATCTCAACCAGACCTGGGTTTTCCTTACGGCAGTCGGGACACCACGATGCCCAGAAATCGAGGATTATGATCTTCGACTCTCCGATGATTTCTTTCATGTTGAAATCTTCGCCGTTAACGTCTTTCTGGATGAACGGAATGAATGGCTTACCGACTTCAGTCATCTCGAGACCATTGACGTAATCCATCACGAGATCCTTGTAAGCACTATTCATTTCGGCCGGAATCACCTCCATGAGCTTGTAAAAATCGCTGAGACTGAAGGTCCATTTGTAACGGTACATCACATACGGAGCCAACGGATTATCAATGTTTTGCTTCACAAAATCGAGGACACAGTAATGAATTTCCTGCTCGTCTTCAATACCATTAACTTCTTCTGTAAATTTGTTGAGTTTTTCCTGACTTTCCGAAGCTAAAACATTGATTCCGTTATATTTCTGATAGTCACCCGTAATCGTAACATCCTGATTATCAGCAAAGAACGTCAACGGACGTCTCCAACCTTTAATCATAACGCAATATGGGTCGAGATTATCGCTTGGCTTAACTTTAAAGACCGCGGTGTTGTCTTTTGCCACCACCGAATCCAAAATACTCATCTCGGTTCCGACATATCTCTCAAGATAAACTGTCTTACCGTCTGAATTTTCAAGGTTTACATTGATTTTGAACTTATTGCATGACACCATCATCAGCATGACAAACAATGCAAGAAATACTTTTTTCATAGTTTTATTTTTTAACTGGTTTAAAGATATAAATTATTATGATTATCAACAATAATGTGACTGGCGCGCTCAGCAGAGTCTCTGCTAAAATAAGTCCTAACAGCTTGATACTGAATGCTTCCAGCCAGAAAAGCACCAAATTGTGCAACAAAATGAGCAACAAGGCGTAAATCGCAAACCATTGCAGCCCCATCTCGGTGACCGATGGTGCGTTTTTATCTTCGATATCGCTCTTTCGTGTAGTTATTCCTATGATATACGGCCTCATGAACGCCAAAAATACAGTCGCTGCCGCATTGAGTCCGGGCGTGCCGTTGAAGATGTCGACAGCTATTCCTATTAGGAATCCATAAATCAGCAAGCGCCATCTCGGAGTGTCGAACGGCAGAAGCAGCACAAACAACACGTAGACATATGGGTGGATGTAGGTTCCGAAGCCGAGGTTATCGAACACCAGCACCTGCACAACGAGCAGAACTATAAATCGTAATATATTGCGTATCAATGTGTTATACATAACGAGTCAATCTCCGATTTAAAGTTGTTTTTCACCACATAAACATGCCGCAGCGTGCTGAAATTGGTCGAAAACTTCAGTTTCGCCGTGCTGAACATATTTTCGTCGGCATCGCCTTTCTCTGCTATGGTTCCCACCATCACGTCGGCCGGGAAGGAGTTGGAAAAGCCGCTCGTCACGAGAGTGTCGCCCGCCTTGATGACGATATGCGACGGGATGTCTTTCACCAGACCGTAGCGGTAGTTTTTGTTATCCCACACAACATTCGCAACATATTGATTATCAACGAATCTACAGCTGATTATTGAATAAGAATTCAACATGCTCATCACCGAGGCGTAGTGTTTGCTCACGTTCACCACCTTACCCACCACTCCTTTGTCGCAAATCACGCCCATGTCGGGCTCGATGCCGTCGATGCTGCCCTTGTCGATAACGATGTAGTTGTTCATCTCGTAGATATTATTGTTGACAACACGCGCCGGGATGTAAGTAAAGATGTCGTCGTAGTATTCCGCGTCGGCTTCCACCTCTTCACAACCTAATCGCTTCAGTAGCAATGCGTTATGTTCTGACAATGCTTCATTTTCACTTTTCAGATGCAGGTAATCGTGCCAGTTGGATGTCGTCTTATGCACTCCTCCGGTGATGCTGTTCGACACGTTAGCCATCTTTCTACTCTGATAAGGGAGACTTTGCACAATCATGACTATGCACAGCACTTCCAGCAGAATAAAAAGTATTACTGCGTTGTATTTCCTTATGAAAATGAAGAGGTTATACATCCCCGATTATTTTATCAGGAACGGGAAACCGTCGAAGTTCTTCAGTGCGATGCCAGTACCGCGTGCCACAGCGCGCAATGGGTCTTCAGCCACGTGTATCGGCAGCTGTGTCTTGTCGTGCAGACGTTTGTCGAGGCCTCTCAGCAAGGCTCCGCCGCCGGTGAGATAGATACCTGTGCGGTAGATATCGGCCGAAAGCTCAGGAGGTGTGGTCTCGAGGGTGTTAAGCACAGCTGTCTCTATCTTCGAGACGCTCTTGTCGAGGCAGTGAGCAATCTCCTTATAGTTTACGCTGATTTCCTTCGGGATGCCGGTGAGCATGTCGCGTCCGTGCACAGCATAGTCTTGTGGCGGGTTGTCGAGTTCCTGTATGGCGGCGCCGACTTCAATCTTTATCAGCTCTGCCGTACGTTCGCCGACGTTGAGGTTATGTTCCTTACGCATGTACTCCACGATCTCGTCGGTGAAGTCGTCGCCTGCGATACGGATCGATTTGTTTGTCACGATGCCACCCAGCGCGATGACTGCGATTTCGGAGGTGCCGCCTCCGATGTCGACTATCATGTTACCCATAGGCTCAAGCACGTCGATGCCGATACCGATAGCTGCTGCCATAGGCTCGTGAATCAAGCGCACTTCCTTGGCGCCGGCCTGTTCCGCGCTGTCTTTAACGGCTCTCTCCTCCACCTCGGTGATGCCCGAAGGGATGCAGATCACCATCTTCAACGCCGGAGGGAACACCGAACGATGGAAGTTTATCATCTTGATCATCTCTCTCAGCATGAACTCGGCGGCCTGGAAGTCGGCGATGACACCGTCGCGCAAAGGTCTGATGGTCTTAATGTTTTCGTGAGTCTTGCCATGCATCATCATAGCGCGTTTTCCTACCGCCATGATCTGCTGCGTGTCGCGTTTTATTGCTACAATCGACGGCTCGTCGACCACCACCTTGTCGTTGTACATGATGATGGTGTTGGCTGTGCCGAGGTCGATTGCCAGTTCTTTATCGAATAATGAAAATAATCCCATATCTTTAATGTTTAAAATGTCTGAATCCTGTGAAAACCATGGCGATTCCGAGCTTGTTGCATGCATCTATCGACTCTTGGTCGCGCACCGAGCCGCCAGGTTGAATTATCGATTTTATGCCGGCCTCGCTTGCTATCTCCACGCAGTCGGAGAAGGGGAAGAAGGCGTCGGATGCCAAAACTGCGCCCTTGAGGTCGAAGTTGAAGCTCTGTGCCTTGGCGATGGCCTGTCGCAGCGAGTCGACGCGTGAGGTCTGACCTATGCCCGAAGCGTAGAGCTGTTTGTTCTTTGCCAAGACGATGGCGTTGGAGCGACTGTGTTTCACAATTTTATTTGCGAAAATCAAGTCGTCAACATCCTGATTATCAATATGTTTCTCGGTTACCGCCGTGAAGTCGTCTTTCGTCTCGGTGTGAAGGTCGCGGTCCTGCTCGAGAATGCCGTTGAGCGCCGATTTATACACCTTTGCAGGGAATTTGTTCGACTTCAGCTTCAACACTATGCGGTTTTTCTTCGAGAAGAGGATGTCAAGCACGCCATTTTCATATTCAGGCGCCACACACACCTCGAAAAACATCTTGTTCATCTCTTCGGCCGTCTTCACGTCGATAGCGCGGTTGCTGACAAACACTCCGCCGAATGCCGACACTGGGTCGCCTGCCAATGCCGCGTCGTAAGCCTCAGCAATTGTTGGCCTTGACGCTATTCCGCAAGGGTTGTTATGCTTCAAAATGGCGAAAGTAGGCTCGTCGAACTCGCGGATGAGGTTCAAGCCAGCGTCGAGGTCGAGGAGGTTGTTGTATGACAGGTCTTTGCCGTGCAGTTTTTCGAACACGTCGTCGAGGTTACCGTTGAAAACCGCCTGCTGGTGAGGATTTTCGCCGTAACGCAGCGGAGTGACGGTCTCGCCTGAGAACCAGTTGTAGATGGCTGTGTCGTAGTGCGAGCTGGTGGCAAAGGCGTATTTTGCAAAACGTTTTCTATCGTCCAAAGTGGTGCAGCCGCCTTGTTTTTCGTACATCTCCATAAATTCTTTGTAATAATTTGAAGATGGCACTATGAGACAGTCTTTGAAGTTCTTTGCGCCAGCGCGGATGAGCGAGATGCCGCCGATGTCGATCTTCTCGATGATCTGCGCCTCGTCGTCGGTGTTACGCACAGTCTCTTCAAACGGATAGAGGTCGACGATTACGAGGTCGAGTGCCGGAATCTCATACTGTTTCATCTCGGCGAGGTCGGTGTCGTTGTCGAGACGCCCCAGGATGCCGCCAAACACTTTCGGATGCAGGGTTTTCACGCGTCCGCCAAGGATTGAAGGATAGCCTGTGAGCGATTCAACCGAGCGCACTGTGTCGTCGATTTTCTTGATGAAATCGAGTGTTCCGCCAGTGGCATAAATCTGAACTCCGTTCTTTTTCAAAAGTTCGACGATTTTGTCGAGGTCAGTCTTGTAAAATACTGATATTAAAGCACTTGTAATTTTTTTGGATGTCATAATGAAGTAATTTTTCAAGATGCAAATATAATAAAAAGTTTAAAGTTTAAAGTTTAAAGTTTAAAGAAATTTTTTCTTCTGTCGAAACGATTGTTTATCAGCGTCATTTCGACTGGACATCGAACGAAGTGAGATGGTAATGGAGACCTGAGCTCGAAATGACGGGGTGGTTGTATTTCCTTAATACTGAGAGTGTTATCTTTTTTTATATTTTTTATTTAAAAAAATTCCATTTTTTCTTGGAAATCAGAAAAAAAATTCGTAGTTTTGCGAGTTAAATATTTTTTGAATTGGAAACGCGCTGGATAATAGCAGAAAGTGTAGATAAACAATTAGTTAAAAGCTTGTCGGAGTCGCTCGGCATCGACGAGATTTTGGCTATTTTGCTTGTCCAACGCGGCATTACCAACTTCGAAGAGGCGAAAAACTTCTTCCGCCCGTCGCTTTCGCAGCTCCACGACCCCTTCCTGATGAAAGACATGGACAAAGCCGTCGACCGTCTTCAGAAAGCGATGAACAACGGCGAGAAAATCCTTATCTACGGTGACTACGACGTCGACGGAACAACCGCCGTTGCCTTGATTTACACGTATCTTAAGAATTTTGTCAACAAAAAGAAGATTGAATTCTATATCCCCGACCGTTACGAAGAGGGATACGGAATATCATATAAAGGCATCGACTATGCTGCCGACAACGGCTTCGGTCTCGTCATCGTGCTCGACTGCGGCATCAAGGCTGTGGAGAAAATCGAATACGCCAACCAGCGTGGCGTCGACTTCATCATCTGCGACCATCATCGTCCGGACGACGTGATTCCTAACGCCGTGGCGGTGCTCGACTCGAAACGTCCCGACTGTGAATATCCTTACAAGGAACTCTCGGGCTGCGGAGTGGGCTTCAAACTCATCACCGCACTGTCGATGCGCCTCGGACGACCAATTGAGGAAGTCTACGAACTCCTTGACTATGTTGCGGTTAGCATCGCGGCCGACATCGTTCCGATCACCGGTGAAAACCGTGTCTTGGCATACTTCGGCTTGATCCAGCTCAACAAAAACCCGCGTCCGGGCATCGCAGCAGTGTTGCGCCAGGCCGAACAGAAGAACATCACCGAAAAAGAGCTGACAATCAGCGACTTGGTGTTCCTTATCGGACCGCGTATCAACGCCGCAGGACGTCTGGAAAAAGCCAGCGACTCGGTAAGACTGCTGCTTGCGACAAACAAAGACCATGCCGAGAAACTCGCGGCGAGCATCAACGACCTCAACTCGAAACGTCGTGAGTTTGACAACGCCATCACTGAGGAAGCGCTTCAGATGATCGACGCCGACGAGAAGATGCGCAACGCCAAGAGCACCGTGATATTCAACGAAAACTGGCATAAAGGCGTTATCGGCATCGTGGCGTCACGACTTACCGACTCGTACTACCGTCCGACCATCGTGCTGACACGCTCGGGCAACCTCATCACGGGATCGGCACGCTCGATAAAGAACTTCGACATCTACGACGCCATCGACTCGTGCTCCGACATCCTCGAGCACTTCGGTGGACATAAATATGCAGCGGGATTATCGCTGAAACCTGAGAATTTAAAGGAGTTTTCGGAACGTTTCGAGAAATATGTCTCCGAGCACCTCGAAGACGACGACCTCACCCCTGAGCTTAATGTCGACATCGAGATGGACTTCACCAACATCACTCCGAAGTTCGTGCGTATCCTCAAGCAGTTTGCGCCGTTCGGACCAGGTAACCTCTCGCCTGTGTTCTTAACCCGTAACGTCGTCGACGCTGGCTTCTCACGCGCCGTGGGTAACCGCAAGCACCTGAAACTCAGCGTGATGCAGCAGGGCAACACCGACTTCGTGTTCTCTGGCATCGCATTCCAGAAGGGCGACCTCTACGAGCGCATCCACGACAAAGAGCCGTTCACAATGTGCTACTACATCGAGGAAAACTTCTGGCAAGGAAAGACGACACTGCAACTCAATGTCAAAGATATAAAGTTCTAATTAAAGAAAATCACCCTGATAATTAGCGCCACACCACAGAGAGCAAGGATTATTCCCGTTCCCTGGTTTAGCAATTTCATTCTGCGTTCGGTGAAGAAACGTTTTAGGGAGTAAGCTCCAAGAATTTTCATTATATCAATGGCAAACACCGTGGCAAATGTCCCGAGGAAGAACAGCATCACATAATACTCATTGCCATTGTAAATCTCTGATCCTGAGACAGTTGCGACCGTGGCGGTCCAAAACACCCAGATGAACGGGTTGAAGATGTTCATCACGAAGCCCTTCGAGATGACGACGTACCACCGCGGGCCGTCGCGCTTGATGTCGAGTTTTTCGTCGATCTTATCAAAATGCTGGTCGAGCTTCTCGAACTTCTTTTCAACCTCGGCGAGTTGCGCGCTCTTCTTCTCCGACCGGGCCACGATCTTTTCGGGTTTGCTGTAGTAAGTAAAGATGCCGAAGCCTATGATGATGAGGCCCGCGGTGATGCCGGCCACCACCATGTTTCCACTGTCGTCGAAGGTGAGCTGTATCGAGGTCAGCATCATCAACACCACGACGATGATGTCGCTCAGCAGGACGCCAATGTCGAAGAACAGAGCTTTCTTAAAACCCTTGCTGATGCTGGTCTGAAGGAGCAAAAAGAAGGCCGGCCCTATCCCGAAGATAGTAGCCAGGGTCAAGCCCATCAACGCACCGTGAAAAAACACCATATATTTCTTACTTTGCTTTAAAATGCAAAGTTACGAATATTTTTTGATACAACCCGCTATTTTTCTTCGTTTTTATTTCGAAGCGACGACAACGGCCTTCTTAAAGCGTTTTACATGTCCTTGAGCGTCAAACACTTCCACGAAGACGACGTATATCCCCGGAGGTACCACACGGCCGTTGTCGTCGAGCCCGTTCCACACAAACCGGCCCTGCGTGGCGATGTTTTGGCAGTTCACAAGGTCGCGCACAAAACGTCCCTGCGAGTCGAAAACCGTGATTTTAGCAGTGTATCCGACGTCGAAGTCCGACAGGTTGATGGTGGTGACGTCGTCGAAGCCGTCGCCGTCGGGAGAGAACACGGGCGGAATCATCTCGACGGCGGCTGTATTCTCTTGACTATCAATGAAAACGGAGTTTCTGTAACCGGGTGTGCCGTAAAGAGGCGCGGCGGCCGAGTGCCAGTTCTCTGGGTCGAGCGAACTGATATCCGGACTCACCCTCTCGAGCGACACCCCCTTCGTCTCAGTCAGCAGCGGGTAATGCGAGCCTTCGGAATAGCGCATCACATCGATGACAGAGTCACGGAAATACAGCACGGCCGCCGCGCCCGAGTTCGGGTACGACGGAAAGCCACTCATCCTGATGAAGTTACGTGTCGCGCACTCATACTGACGGCCAACCTCTTCGGGCGTGGTCGTCAGCAAGACATACTGCTGCGGCAATAGCTGACGGTGCTCGGAGGTTATCTCTTTTATAGTGGTATCGGGCGGATTGGGGAACGACTCTTTTATCATCCCAAGCTTAAACTCATTGATATTCAACACCTTATCCGACTTATTGTAAATCTCCACATAATCTGCGGCGGGGCTGACGGGATCAAACAAGAGCTCGTTGATAACCACATCGCCCCCAACCGCACTGCCAGGGAGCCCAAAAGCGTAACAACAACCGTCAGCGACCGGAACCCCCGTACAGTTTAATGAACCAAAAACCTGTAATTTATGAAACCTATTTTCCACAAAGGGTTGTTGGAAAACTAAAGTCACGCTTTTCTGATTGTCTTCCGACGGGTTCGCAAAGTATGGATGTGAATTGAATTCAACAATAGTGTAATTGTCAGTGTTTTCAAGCGACGACGACATCATCTTCTGGTTGAAAACCACCTCTATGCTGGTATCCGACAGCACGTTGATGTAGTCGATGTCGGGGGCGATGACGTTGGTGCCGTCGACGGAATTGCGAGCCCCGGGCGTGCCACCTCTGTGGTCACAGCTGGCACGCCAGTTCTCGGCTTCCATACATGGTGAGTGTGGGTCGATCTGCTCCAACGACCATCCGCCGTCGGATTTGTCGCTGTCACGATACCAAAATTTGTCATATTGTAACTCAAAAACTAAAAAATTATGATGATATAGATATATCAAAGAACCAGCGTTTGGTAGCGAAAACGATGAAAAACCCACACATTCACCATAGTCCGACAAAAAAGGAACTGATTCCTCTTTACATAGTATCAAATAGCCATCTGCTTGAATATCAATATCTTGTGTTATCACTTTTTCGCTTGTGCCAACCACCAGAACCCAGTCTTTCATGTTGATAGCATGGCCGGTGGCATTGTAAAGCTCCACATATTCACAGGCCGGCAGACCCACCACAGGCTCCGGATCGGCCATAATCTCGTTTACCACCACGTCGTTTTCGTGAATATTATAATGATTGAAAGTGTAATGAATATCTTCGGCAACATTACCTTCAACATCTTGTATCATATTGATAATCAATGTGTAATACACGCCTTCCTGAATGGTTCTTGAAAACGAAAGTATCACCGACGAGCGGTTACTGCCGTTATACTCGGCATACATGGGGTGACCAACGCCATTGTCGAGGCTGTAATTATCGGCATCCATGGCATAAACATTGTCGACAACTTCACTAAAATCGAGCTGTAACTTATTGTAATTCAGCACTGTAACCTCATTTAAGACAGGAGGCTCCGTGTCGACTATCAACGGTCCGGCGTAGACGTCGTCGAGGTACACCTTTTTAGAGTTGCTGGCGCTGTACGTCACCTTGATTCCGAACCTTCCTGAAGGACCATAAGTGTCGTCAACTCCTTGAGCCTCAAGAAGATAGTCGCCACCACCTTCTTTGTCGACGAATATCTTCCAGTTGCCATGGGCGTCGCGCGTGACCTTGAAGTAGGCGGAGAACGATGAAGCGATAAAGGTGTCGGTACCACGGCAGACACTGACAGTGACGGTGCCGTCGTCACGTTGCAGATCGACAACATCGTTGCTCCCGGCCTCTCCAAACCTAACAAAATAATTTTCGCAAAGATAAATGTCGCTGTAGTTGTTTGTCGATGGAGAAAAGGCCTCCCTCAACCAAAAATGCCATTCAAACTCGCCGTCGGTGACGCTGTCGGCAACATTCGCATCGCAAAAAAGCCAAGCGTTTCCAGCTGCTTCGGCGTTTAGCTGCAGTTTTTTATCGTTATTCACCACAAAATACTCTTCGGTTCCCGACCATGTCGGATTGTCGGTGAAATCACCATCCGAGAAGTCGTCGACAACCTGTGCGAGACCCGAAAGCGGCAGTATTAATATAAGGTGTGCCAGAATCTTAAACATTTTTGCATCCATAACGACAAATGTTTGCGTTTTTTTGTTATTTTTGCACAAAAGTATAGCAAATAAAATTTAGGTTCTTCATTTTTAACAATATTTAACTTAAGTTGCATAAAAATGTAAGAAGTGTAAAAAAATTTTTACAATTCGGGAGGAAAAGACATGAAAATTGCAGTCATAGGAGCCACAGGGTTGGTCGGACAGAAGATGCTTCAGGTTTTGGCGGAGCGTAACCTGCCCATGGACGAGCTTATCGTAGCCGCATCGGAGCGTTCGATAGGTAAAACCACCAAGTTCAAAGTCAAAGATTATACCTTGATTTCGGTTGAAGACGCCATCGAACAGCGTCCCGACATCGCGATTTTCTCGGCCGGCGCCGACGCCTCGCTGAAATATGCGCCTCTCTTCGCCGAAAAGGGCACCTATGTGGTCGACAACAGCTCAGCATGGCGTAAAAAAGTCGGTTTTCCACTGGTCGTTCCCGAGATCAATGCTAGCGACATAACCGCTGATACTCATATCATTGCAAATCCAAACTGCTCGACAATCCAGCTTGTGATGGCATTGGCACCCCTGCATCGCCGCTACGGCATCAAACGCATAGTGGTGTCGACATATCAATCGGTGAGCGGCAGCGGCATCAAAGGCCTAAACCAGCTGCATCTCGAGCAACAGGGCAAGAAATCCGACAACCCGGCTTATCCTCATCAGATTCATGAGAACATAATCCCTCACGGCGGCAATTTCCTTGAAGACGGCAACACTACTGAAGAAGAAAAACTCATCTTCGAGACGAATAAAATCATGCATTCAAACATAGCCGTCGCAGCTACCGTGGCACGAGTTCCTGTGTATGGCGGTCACTCCGAATCGGTGAATGTTGAGTTTTCACAACCTTATGATTTACAAGAGATTAGAAATATTTTAGAGAACACTCCGGGAGTTATCGTGGCCGATGACCCGAGCACAAACCTCTATCCCACTCCTATCATGGCATACGACAGAGATGAGGTGTTTGTTGGGAGGATGAGGCGCGACAACAGCATCGCCAACGGGTTCAACTTCTGGGTTGTGAGCGACAATATAAGAAAAGGTGCAGCGACCAATGCAGTGCAAATTGCAGAATACATCCAAAAGCACATTTTCGACCTTTAGATACTGTTTTGTGACGAAATTTCCATATGTGTGACGAAATTCGGAAAAATTCGACCAAAAGATACTAAACCGTCATTTCGACTGAACATCGAACGAAGTGAGATGGTAATGGAGAAATCCTCTTTGAGAAGAAACTGAATAAAGAAAACGATTTAAAAAAATGATTTTTCGGATGGAGGATTTCTCGACTGCGCTCGAAATGACGAATTAAAAGAAAGAATGAATATATATTTTGACATAGAAAAATTTGAAAAAGTAGCCAACGCCATCGTTACCATCGGGACGTTCGACGGGGTGCATCGTGGACATCAGGCCATACTGAAAAACATGGTGAACCGCGCAAAAGAAATAGGCGGCGAGACTGTGGTGGTGACGTTTTATCCCCATCCCCGTCAGGTGCTGAGTCACGACGCCGGCATCCGTTTCATTTCAACACAAGAAGAAAAAATAAAGCATCTCGAGGCCCTAGGCATTGATAATCTTATTATTATAAACTTCACTAAAGAGTTTGCAGCGATATCTTCAGAAGATTTCATCAAGGATTTTATCGTAAAAAACATCCACCCTGCTATCTTGATCATCGGCTACGACCACCACTTCGGGAAAGGCCGCACTGGCGACTTCAGCATGCTTTACGAGCTTGGAAACCAATATGATTTCAAGGTTGAAAAGATTCAGGAACAAGACGTCGACGATATGGCGGTGAGCTCGACAAAAATCCGTCATTTCCTTGAAAATGGCGACATCCGACATGCCAACCTCCTTCTCGGATACGATTTTTCCTATACCGGCAAGGTGATTCACGGACAGCAGATGGGACAAAAAATGGGTTACCCGACGGCTAATATCGAGGTGGCCGAAGAGTTTCAACTCATCGAAAAACCCGGCGTTTATGCCACATACGTCGATTTTGAAGGCAATTCCTACCCTGCCATGACATATATCGGAAAACGCCCGACTATGCACGACAACCGTCCGCAAAGCATTGAGGCTCATATACTTGACTTCGATAAAGACCTTTACGACAAAGAAATAAAAATAAGATTTGTCGATTTTGTGCGTGATGACAAAAAATTTGATAATTTTGAAGCCTTGAAACAGCAAATCGGCAACGACGAACAGACAATTATTAACATCTTAAATAATACGATATGAAAAAATTCTTGACATTATTAGCAATTACTTGCCTTCTCGGCATGACGGAGGCAAGTGCATGCACCAATTTCCTCATCACCAAGGGTGCATCGACCGACGGCTCAACTATGATTTCGTATGCCGCTGATTCCCATGTGCTTTACGGTGAGTTGTATCATTATCCGGCAGCCGACTATCCGGAGGGCGCCATGCGTGACCTTTACGACTGGGATAGCGGAAAATATCTCGGACAGATTCCTGAGGTGCGCCACACCTACAACGTGGTGGGTAACATGAACGAGTGGCAGCTGGCCATCGGTGAGACCACCTACGGCGGACTCGAGGAGCTCTGGGAAGGCGAAGGCCTGATGGACTACGGCACCCTGATCTACATCTCGCTGCAGCGTTGCAAGACAGCCCGCGAGGCCATCCGTAATATTGCCGAACTCACAGCAAAATATGGCTATATCAGCGAAGGTGAGTCGTTCTCCATCGCCGACACCGAAGAGGTCTGGATTATGGAGATGATTGGTAAAGGAAAGTTTGAGAAAGGCATGCTCTGGGTAGCACGCCGCATCCCTGACGGATATGTTAGCGGTCACGCCAACCAGGCACGCATCACCACCTTCCCTCTCGCCAAGAAAAACAAGACTTCGGTGACATCTAAGGACTTCAAGAAGTTTATGACCGACAAGAACATCGACTGCATCTACGCCGACGACGTCATCTCGTTTGCAAAGAAATATAACTTCTACGTCGGCAAAGACGAAGACTTCTCATTCTCAGACGTTTACGCCCCTGTCGACTTCAGCGGCGCACGTGCCTGCGACCTCCGCGTGTGGGCTATGTTCAACAAGGTGACCGACGGCATGGATGCCTACTGGGACTATGCCACCGGCCGCGACATCAAGCGTGCAAAGCCTTTCGTGAAAGGACAGCCACAGACCGTCGAGAACTTCCCGACCAACAGGATGCCTCTGTGGGTGAAGCCAAACCAGAAGGTGTCGGTGCTCGACATGATGAACTTCATGCGCGACCACCTCGAGGGCACCGAACTCGACATGGCTCTCGACCTCGGAGCAGGTCCTTTCCACTGCCCATACCGTTGGCGCCCAATGGGTTTTGAAGTCGACGGCGTGGAATACATACACGAGAGAACCACCGCAACACAGCAGACAGGCTTCTCGTTTGTTTCACAGAGCAACGCCAACAGAATCCCTGAAATCGGCGGTATCATCTGGTGGGGTGTCGACGACTGCGCCAACACCGTCTACTGCCCGATGTACACCTGCATGACAGAGATCCCGCTCTGCTATCGTCAGGGCAACGGCTCGATGATGGAGTATTCCGAGACATCAGGCTTCTGGATCTTCAACCAGGTTTCGAACTGGGCTTACACCAAATATAACCACATCCACCCTGAGATTGAGGCCAAACAGAAGGAATACGAGGAAGGCTGGGTGAAATCGACACAAAACATCAACACCAAGGCTGCCGAGATCTACAACATGGAAGGCAAGGACGAGGCTGTGAAATTCCTCACCAAGTATTCAAACACCGAGGCCATGAAGCTCTGCGCCGACTGGAAGGTGTTTTATCAGCAGCTCTTCGTGAAATATATGGACGGCAACGTGAAGACAGCCCGTGCCATCCCCGAGGGTTACAAATACTACGCCCCGAAGGTCGAGCAGCCGAAATACAGCGATGAATTCTACAGGGCAATCATCAAAGAAACCGGCGACAAGCTGAAGGTTTACTGATAGTTTACGTAGTTTAATAGTTTACATAGTAGGGGGCGAATGATTATTCGCCCCTTATTTTTTGTATGTTGTTGTTTTTGAATGATTTTTATTATATTTGCATCGTGAAAAGGCTATTAGTGATATTGTTTCCGGTTCTGCTTCTCGCTTGCGGGAAGCAGCAGGAGCCTGTTGTGGAACAGCCTTTGCCCTTCGTCTTTGACGAAAACCTACAGCAGATTGACAGCCTGATGCAAACCGACGCCGACAGCGCGCTTCAAACACTTCTGTCATTCCGAGCGCAGCGAGGAACCCCCTCCACATTTAACACCAACTATCAATCTTTGCTATTATCCGAGGCCCTATATAAAACCTATAATCCGCAGTTGAACCGATACAGAAACGAGACGTTTCAGGAAACGTCTCTACATGAGGCCGTTCAGTATTTCGACAGTCTCTACATCAATTATCCGAAAAATGACGACCTTGCTTTGCTTTCGGCCCGTTCGCATTACATGAACGGCGTCGGCTATTACGAAAACGACAGTGTTGTCGATGCCTGCAGGGAATATTTTAAGACGCTCGAGATAATGGAGAACCATTTTGAGGAGAAGGATATGGTGGGCAACAAGGCGAAGTTCATGTCGCTAACATATGGTCGACTTAGTGAGTTGTTTTCGGATCAGTTTATGCCAGAACCTTCTATATATTGCGGTAAGCAAGCATTTCATTATCGCAAAATTAAGCCAACTTCAAGATATGGTGTTTCGAACATATTATATAGAATAGGTGTGCAATATGATGTATCACAACAAATAGATACAGCTTTATACTATTATAATATGGCCTTGGGCGCTCTCCCCGATAGCAATAATTTGGTTTATCGTGATATAATGACAAATATTACATTGCTTTTATATGGTAATGGTTATGAATGTTCCCATGCAATATCTGATTTGCAACAAATAATAAAACAAACCGATGATGAGAATGAAAAACTGACACGATATATCGCTTTAGCTTATTTGTATTACTGTGAAAATCAACTTGACACTGCTTTGTTTTATTTTAAGTATGTATTTGAAAACAAAACGGATGACATATCCAAATATAAACCTGCAGAGTATTTGCGTAATATACATCTATCGTTGGGGGATACCATAAAAACGCAAGAGTATGACCAATTTCTTGCCAACAACACTGTTTCGCAATATGATAAAATGATAGTTGTATCTGCGCTGGATAAGCTTTTTTATGACTATTTTAAACACAACCAAAAGAATACTCTTCTCCCGAATAAAAAGATATTAATCTCGGGTATAGCATTGTTTATTACTATAATAATCGTCATTTTCATTATTTCTAAGAAAAACAAAAAAATAATAAAGCACGCGAATACAAAATACGAGAACGAAAAGAACAAAGTTGACAAATTAAAGAAAGAACTCTATCGTAAACGGTCCAATACCGAGATGCATTTAGAGTCTTTCTTGAACGAACCCATTTGCCGAAAAATAAATGACATGATTTGCGACATTCCCACCTCTGCACGTAGTCATCACTCTAATTATCCTAAAATCAAACTCGACGACGAGATGATTGTGCAACTTGGCGAAGCCGTTACAAAACACTTTCCAAATTTGAAGACAAGGCTTCTTTCAAATGATGTCAATTTGAAAAAAGACGATCTGTTGCTGTGTTACCTTTATTTGCTCGGATTAAACAATTCGCAAATAGCATTGCTTAGACAATGTGATTTCTCTACCATAACCCGTCAGATAAAACGATTAAAGAAATCTTTTAAAGGTTGTAAGGATTTACCTGATTTTATCAAAAAATTAGTGATATAACATCATTCCAAATGTAATTTTTACTCCCAATATCGTACCTTTTGCTACCGTAAATTATTGATAATCAATAATTACCCCCCCCCATTAAAATTGCAAGCAAATTGCAAGCGCTAAAACTTGTTTTGCTTTAATCAACGACGTAATTTTGTTATGTAAACAAAAAACTAATATCTTTGTCCCAAATTAATACCTATGAAAAAGATTTGCTTTATCACATTGATGGTTGTTTCAACCATTATAGGAAAGTCCCAGAACTATTTCGAAACGTTAATTCAGTCGGAAGATGGCATTAATCGCGAAGGTAAATTTGCGGTAGAGACCCGAGACCACGGTTATATAATCAGTTGCGATGCACAATACATATTCCAAAACGACATGCTTGTCAAATTATCACCTGAAGGTGATTTGACTAATCGATTAATATTCCAAATCGACGACAAAAACATCAAATATTGTGGATTGTTTCATCATCCCAACAATGACAACGAATATCTGGCAGTGACAGCTCTGGCCGCGGGTAGTGGCTTTAGCGATTTTTTACAGCATGAGATAGCTCTTATCATTTTTGACAATGAATTGAATGTTTTAAGTCAAACAATAATAGATTTCGGAGATGAATATACACAATTGGCGACAGGCAATAAAGATATGCCAAGATTTATACTTGAAGAAAACGGCACAATAACAATGGCGGCGCATTGTCGTAAAACAGAAAGCTCTTGTTATTTGTTTGCCAAGTTTGCTTTGGATGGCCAAATTTTAGAAATGGTGGAATCAGACTTTTTGTCCGCAACATCTAATTATCTGTTCAATGCATTCTCAAAAAGGAGATCGGATGGTAGTTTCGGCATGGTTTTATACGATAATAGAGGAGGCGAGGCTTACTATGAAGTGGACTCGCTTTTCAATATTACCAGGGTCGGTAAATTATCAGATCGTGCTATAAAAGTAGTGCCTGCGCCACAGGGTACCATCCCGGATTCCACGTATTATTACATTGGAATACAAGGAACCGTTGAATACTTAAACGACTCGGTTTTTCTTGCCTCAAGTAGCGGAATGTTTTTGCGGCATGTGGGCGGTATTACAGGTTATTGTCATTTTCTCGCAATGTTCAGTGACAGCTTGGATGTTGCAGATATCCGTGTTTGGGATATATATAAAGACGAGCCGAATTATAAGAAAAAAACATTGCCGGCAAGAGACAAGGCAATTGGCGTTACAGACGACGCTATATTCCATTGTGGTGTTTTGGGGTTAAAGGATCATGGCCACTATAGTACAGGTTCTATAGCTCCATCAACATTAACAATCAGCAAATTTGACCGCGAACTTAATCTTATTTGGCGAAGATATATTAACAAAAACGAGAATTTCTACGATATAAACGTCATCCAAGCAACAGAAGATGGAGGATGTATAATAAACGGCATTTTTTCAAAGAGTGAAAGTTATTACAATTTTTATTCATACGTTCATAAATTTGACGCCGATGGCTATGATTCGGTCGATGAGGCTGAAAGCATCGCAAGGCCTTATCTCTGTTATCCTAACCCGACAAAAGACAATCTTTACATAGATCTGTCGCCGGATGTAAACTGCCAATCTATTGAGATTTACGATATCGACGGCCGCCTGGTAGAGACGTTTCCTGAAACGTCTCAGCAAACAACAATCGACATTTCAGGCCTCCACGCCGGGATGTACATTGTGAAATTGAGAATGGCAAACGGCAAGGAATATGAGGAACGAATAATAAAGAAATGACTGTTTGTTATCAACAATATTTGACGCGTTTATGGAAAAATAACCGGGCATTATGTACTGGTCATCACCTTATCGGACGGCGATGAATACGAAGGGGAATTTGATGTAACAGAATAACATGTTGATGATAATCAAATAATTTATTATATTTGCAAAGTCAATATTATTAACCAACCACTTAAAACTATCACCACATGAAAAAAAATACCATAAAAAACGTCATTCTTATAGTTGTCATTATGCTTGTCGGAACAACCAAATTGTATTCCCAAGATACAAATAACAGCAAGGGCTATTTGTCGTATTTTGGTAATGACTCGACGAATATAAATATCAAAAGCATCCCCTGTCATGGAGCCGACGTCTGGTATATTATGGCTGGTGTTGTTTATAATGAAGACACTCTTAGGATAAACGGAAATCTCTATTATTACAGGGTACCCCAAGGAACTACTCTGTCCCAAGACCCAAGAATTGACTATTATTTCCCAATCTATGACACTTTGTTTGTTAGAGAAGATATAACAACGGGGCGTTTATACAGATATTACAGAGATTTTCTTGGTACAGGGGAATCAGAGAAACTGATTTGTGATATGACTCTTGAAGTAGGAGATGAGTTTATTGTACCGACCTGTCATCCTGAGATTGAAGAATCTTATACTGTTGTAAATGTCAGTTATGATAATGGCTTAAAAACGATAAGACTCTTCAATGGATGGTATCATACATATTTTAGAGAGGGCGTTTTTCCGACCGTATCACCATTGTATATAGAAAGTGGTATTCACTCAAATGATATATATGAATCAGATTTATTGTGTCAACATAAAGACGGCGAACAAGTATATGTTAGCTCAGATGGCTGTTATGGACATAAGCCGTGGTTGGTCGATGACTATGCACAAGAAACACCATCTGTATTTCCAAATATTGTCAATATTTCTGATGCTGTCACTATAAATTCATTGAATATGATTAGTGATGTATTATTGGTAGACATGTTTGGGAGAACTGCAACAACGAGTGTTTGTCGGGTTACTGATAATATTTGGCAAATAATAATTCCTAATGGTGTTAGATGTGGTATATATTTGATAGTTATAAAAACAGAAAAAGAGGTAGTATATGAAAAAATTATTGTTGTTGGTTAGTCTTATAGTATTACTAGCCTCTCTTATATATGCTCAAAATAATATCATTGAAAGCGGGTGTTTGATTTCTGACCATGACTATTGTTTAGCTTTACCGAATACAAATGAAGATGTACTATATGATAGTAGAAATGGATATTATTTTTCGCCTCATGGTGAAATACGATTCTTGGTAATTTTTGTCGAGTTAGTTTATGATAATCAAGAAGATGATCCGTCTAACGACTGGGATAACGACTATTGGGAGGCGCATTCATTACCATGTTGGGCTAATACTCTTTTTGCAAACAACACTCCAAATGGATTAAGTCAAAAAACCGTAACAAATTATTATCAACTCGCATCTTCCAACAATCACGTTGTTTTAGGAGATTATTTAATGGCACCAGACAATGGAGGCGTTTTTCAAGTTAATACTACAGATGGTGTAATCAATAGTCATCCTGACTACATAATTAGTGCTGTTAATAGAAAACTTGGAAATAGCATTGTAACGGCCGGAGGGTTGTCCTCCTTTAATTCTTTTGACAAATGGACGCCAGGCAATCACGGTATAGCTATAAATAACATTGGTAATGGTCGGTGGGATTTTGTTGTCTATTTAGTTAGAAATGCCGTTGATCCAAAGAATCCATGTGGATACATGGCTAGTGGCAATGACACATTATTACTAGGACACAAAATTGATTACTATAGCATGATATGCGCAGGCAATACAATTAATCCCACGCACGTTATACGTCATGAATATGCTCATACATTACTCGGTGGCAACAATTTTCATACTTGTGGTGGCGGCGGCGGCAACAACTATTGGATACCACAAACCGGCGGATGGGCACTGCTAGGATTGTATGGAAGCTCCTTGATGTGCTGGAATGCATGGGATAGATATAGATTAGGGTGGAAAGCATTAAATAATGTTTATGATATATCTGCAAGGGCTGCTGATGGAACGACAGAGGTTAACGGCGATATTGATAGTAATTCTGGCAACGGCATTTATGTTTTAAGAGATTTTGTCACAACTGGAGATGCGCTGCGAATAAAACTACCATACATAGATACTATTGACGAATATCAGGAATGGATTTGGATAGAGAATCATCAAGGAGTTCAATACAACGATGTGGATTTTGATAAATGGCAATATCAGGGGTACCATGAGTGTGTCGACAGTTTGAAGCCAGGGCTGATGACATATATTCAAATTAGTAGCAATATAAGATCTTCATACAATCACAACTCTGTCTATGCACAATTCTCAGATTATCTTAACCCTATAATGGCCAACGGCTTATGGGACAGAACTTTTTCCACCGATAGTATTGGTAACGATTGTATAAGCAGTGCATATGTTAGGCCATTTGTAAGGTTGCATGATAATCCTTTAACTGGGTGTGGTGATCAAAGCTTTTATTCTATTGATTTAACCAACAATGACAGTTTAAAAAAAGATGATCAATTATCAAATTGGGTAGAACTTGAAGGCAATGCCTATTATAAGCATTTATATCAACTAGGCCACGGTGACCATTCATTTACTCTATCAGGAAACAAAAAAATTGGCATTGGTACTAATCCATCTTCTGCTTCTATAATCAACATGGTTGGAGGTGATGAACAAGTTGATGATGTAAAAAATCTGCGAACCACTTACCTTAATGGCATCTCAATAGAAATTTTAGAACAGAATGCCAACGGCAATATCAAGGTTCGTGTCAGATTTGATGATGTTGACGTTGACAACGACGTGCGCTGGTGCTCCGACAGCATAGTGCTGAACGAAATACCGACTACGTCAGGTTATTCACTTAACGTCAAGCCTGGAAAAACGATTCTTCTTGCACAGGGTTTGACTGCCACAAGAATGACCGATCCGATAACATTTTTTAATCAAAAGGTCTTTGCTTCGCCAACAACATTCACTATTCAGCCAGATGTGAGCATTCATCTTGACACAACAGCAAGAATTGTTCTCGATTCGTTATCCAATTCAAAGATTCATTTCAGCGAACGTTCCTCTTGTGTGATTGAAAACAATGCCGCTATCGTAGTAAAAAGCGGCACTATTTTCCAAATGGACGACTGCTCAACTCTAACTATTAGAGGAATGGGCAAGCTTATAGTTGAAAACGGAGCGGAATTACGAATTTCAAATCATGCTTTTTTTGATTTTGCCAATGGAACTCAAAACATAGTGCTAGGCAACAATGTGACAATACACGAGGGGTATGCCAATCCTTTAGCACTGATTTCCCCCGAAATAGGAAACACACAGATTAACGGATTGGTTGTATGGAATGGATACAACAAAATAGTTAGAGGTGTAATAACCGTCAACAACGGAGCAACATTAAAACTAGTATCATCGTTTCTTCGTTTTGAAGACGATCATTGTGGTATAATTGTTGACAGAGGCGGAAAACTGATAGTCGACGGCTCTACATTGACAGCTGTATGCCACAATACTGATAATATGTGGAAAGGTATTGAAGTTTGGGGTAACAGCAATCAGCATCAATTCCCCGTCAACGGTAATTATTTACAGGGATATCTGGAATTAAGAAATGGCGCTACTATAGAAAACGCAATATGTGCCGTTGTATTAGATCGATCAAGTAATAGAAGCTATACTGGAGGAATTATACGAGCTACAGATGCTGTTTTTCGTAATAATGCTATGGCCGTGGACGTCCCACATTCATACACTAATCACCATCCTGTTAGCGGTATTGAAGAAGACTACAATGGTTGGTTTGAGAACAGCATCTTCACAATCAACAATGATTATTCAGGAATGGAAACTTTCAACAAACATGTCAATTTATCTAGCGTTAATGGAATTACCTTTAAAGGTTGTGATTTCTCAGTAATACCAAACATTGAAGGTGTCTCTACTCGATGCATGGGCATTTGCGCCAACAACGCGGGGTTTAAAGTGATAGCAAATTGCCAAGATGGAATCATATTACCATGCCCAGACTATGGCTTGATTCGAAGTACTTTTACCAATTTCTATAATGGAATATATTCATCATTCATAGGCAGTAATAGTCGTTCCTTGAGAGTGGAAAACGCTGTTTTTGCCAATAATACGATAGGAATATATGCAGATAACATCGGATTTGCTACAATAGTGGGCAATGAGTTCAATATTCCAGATATTGCCGAGTGTAATTATGGTATCTACGCAAATAACATAATGGATTTTTGCATTGAGGAGAATGCATTTTCAAACGAATCTGATAATTGTAGCAACGATATATTAGGAATAGGTATTTTTAATTCAGCAAGCGTTAATGACATATATTTAAACACTCTTACCAATCTCACTTGTGGAAATTTGGCATGTGGTGTTAATAATATTACGTTGGGTAATAATGTGTTCGCAGGCTTAACATATACATGTAATCATAACGTCGGTAATGATGGAGATTTTTGTGTATTAAGGCAAAATCATCATGGAGGAATAGATATGTCTCAAGGTTCAGAATTATTACCAGCCGGTAATACTTTCAGCGGTAGCATCTACCATTTTTATAACGATGGTGATTATGATATATACTATTATCACAATTCTACAAACGCCTATGAGATTCCGGATCCGACAAAAACAAAACATGTAAATTTACGCCCCGTCACATACTTTAATGCTTGCAATTCACATTATGGCCATGACGGCGGTGGTGTGTTAAAATCACCGGAAGAAATAGCCGAATTGGAAAAAATCTATAAAACGTCAGACGACCCGCGCGAACGATATAGAGCCGCCGGAGATATAGTACGCAGTTACATACACGATACCGTGGTCAACTATGCGGAACTACGGACATGGCTGGGCAAAATGCATAATATCAACGCCGACCGTATGATTGTGGCTTCTTTTATCCAAGAAGGCGATTATGCTAATGCCATTAAAATAGCAAGTGCTTTACCGACCTTATATGGCTTGCAAGGTGACGACTTAAACGATCATAACGATTATATGAGTTTACTGTATCTGTATCAGAATCTACACAATTCGAATCGCACCATATTTGAGATGACGGATGATGAGGTAAAATCGGTTGAAGGGATTGCACAAAATGGCACAGGTAACTCCCAATCAATTGCCACAGCCTTACTTAGAGCGATTTCCGGCCGTGACGCCGAAACATATATTTGCCCTACATTACCAAGCCAAAACATCAGATCATCGGCAGATTATGTTGATAATCCAATTGAAAACACCGATTTTACGGTAAGTGTCAGCCCTAGTCCAGCCTCTTCGTGGGCAACATTCGAATATCATTTGCCGAACAATCTGTCGAAAGCAACCATAACTATCATTAATTCATTGGGTGTCAAGGTGTTGGAATTCGATATTAATGACAATAAAGGAAATAAAACCATTGACCTCCGTGATACGACAACAGGCGTTTATTTGTATGTTGTAAAGTGTGGCGATAATGTAAAAACAGGAAGATTGGTGATAACAAAATGATTATTGTTTAGTGAAAAACCATTATATTTGCATCGAGAATACAGCATGAGGCATCATGTTTCAAAACAACTATACACATGATGTTTGCCACGAACATCTTTACGATTTCGGGCTGATAAACATGAACGGCCGCGTGTACGACCCGCTGACATCGTCGTTCCTGTCGCCCGACATCTATGTGCAGGACCCAACCACTCAGCAGGGTTTCAACCGATATGCATATTGCATGTATAACCCGTTGAAATATGTCGACCCGAGTGGATACAGGTATTTCGGATACGATGAAGGTGCTTATTATAGGCTGATGGAAGCGATACAACAAACAGTTTTCCACGAATGGTATAGTGTTTGGGATATGGCTGCGACATCGGTCCAATTAACTATCAATATGGCCTGTGGTCTTTTTAATCACGGCCCGGATACTCATGGCAATGGCAGCGGACACCATGGAAGCCCGGGAGGGGGAGATGGACCAAATAACAAACGTCCATTGATAATCATTAGAACTGTTACCACTGACAACACGTCACCATTAAACAACGACCAAGAAAGAATGAAGTATTTCTTCATTGATGTTGGAGAAGCACTTGATTTTATGTATGAAAATAGCTTTGATGAAAACATGAACGCATATAAAGAAATAGCTGCGTGGGTTGTTGACGGTGGAATAATTGTGCAGCCATGGTATGATAATACAGAAAGAGAAAGCAAAAACAGCTTCATGCAAATTGGTGATAATTATTTTTATAGATTTGATGGTCATCCGTATGAGATAGAAGCCCAAATACATACACATCCGAATTACAATAATGGTTATATTGGCGTTTCAGATAAAGATATGGGTCTGGATACAATAATACCTGTTTATATAATATACAACAGCTCGTTATACAAAGCTGGGAATCCGGCAATCAGGATTGATCAAATCAGAAACATCAATTATTATAATTGGAAAAAATTCTTTAAATATTAACAATTATGAAAAAATTTATGTCATTAATATTCTTTATCTCTGTGTTTTGCATGTTTTCATGTAAAAGCAAGGACAAACACACTGTAGAGGTGCCTCTTCCTTATGAATTTGCAGATGACACTCTGATTAAATATATTAAATTATTCCAAGAGGAATACAAAGACAAGGTTGACAAGTTAGTAAACAAGCCCTTTTATCGCAAAGAAGATAAAGAATACCCTCCTCGTCCATATATAAATATCAGTTATAAACACAACAACGATACGGATTTATTTGTTATATATTACAATACAGGTTTTCATTATTATCCTAATGCTCTTTATGGTATATTAATCTATGTTGATAATGTACCATGTATAATTAATAGGACAGCTCTTTCGCCATCATTGACATATGATTATATTCAAAATATTATGAGCACATATAAATATGGGCTAGCCAATGGTATAGTAGAGATTATCGGTTTTTCCGATGCTTGGGAGTTGACATACAAAAACGGAGAGTTTGTTTCACTTGAGATAAAGAATAATTACTAAGACAATGAAAAGGATATTATTAATAGCACTATTCGCACTTATGATGTTTTCTTGCTGTTTCGATAAAACGCAACAACTTGAAGACGATTTGTCGTCGATGTATGTGATAAAAAACGACACCTTGGCAAGCATAATTAAAGAATACGACAGCACATACAGCCATTTGGTTTCAGCATCAGATAAACCATACATTATGGTTGAATGCATCAAATCGGGAAACATTTCAAATTTGAAAATAAGCTATAAACAGGATTATTTCCGTGATAAAAACCATTCGCCAGTGATGATGTCAAACCTTGACGGCATTAAAGTTTTGTATCAGGAGACAAACGGCTTGTCGAAATACGTCAGACTAACCGACGAATACGAAAAAGTGTTCAGTCATACAGATAACGACGGGTCATATATTGGCGATTATCCCGTTTGGAAAGCTCGTTTTATAGACGAAAGTCTTGACACGATAATAAAGGAATAGATAGACGCTATACATATTGGCCATGAAAACAAAACACAAACTTCTCTCATTAATTCTCATCTTGTCGAGTGTCTCTTTACTCCACTCCCAAAGCATTTCTATCAACCTGTCAATCCGATGGAGCGAAGGACCGTATATCCTAAATGCGGACTCTATCGTTAAACATCCTGAATTAGTGGTTTCCTACACCAATAATTCATGCGAAAGCATTTATTTCAGAAAGTTTTCATATTATAGAGAGGGCATACCGGACTTCCTATGGGGAGCAATGGAAACCGTTGCATTTGACCCAGAAATGCTTGAAATTGGTTATTACGAATATAGAAAAAAACATAGAGATTATAGAAACTACTTAGAAACAGCCATTAATAACAAGCAATATAAAAATAATCGTTATGTTGTAGCGATTGATTTACCATATTCCAACTATGCTGACTGGTTCGTTGTTGATGAGGCATCGTGGTATGATAAATCAGGAGGATGCCCTGAAATCATCAATAGAGATCTTAAATATATTAACGAATATCTGTATGATACGGTTTATGGAAAAAAAGATGAGAGGAAAGACCTTACAACACATTTCAAAGCAAAGGATATCACAAAACGTGCCATTAAAAGTAAAACCGAACATCAATTTATGTTCTTAAAAGCCGGTGAGATGAAAGAAGACGTTTATAATCTGACATGTTTTAATTTGGTTAAGGGTACTTACACATTTATTCTAAATGATAATGAATTTAGCGGTCAAGTTTTAACCGAAAGGAAAATAGGAGAACCGAATGAGTTTCTTCCTCTTCCTAAAAAAGTCGGAGAATACAAGCTTTATTCCGGGGAGTTCACGGCAAACAGCGTAACTGTGAAGTTTGAGTAAATTAGGATTACTGTCAAGAACGATTTTTTCCTAAAACCCTAAAAAAACTTCATAAAATACTAGTGGAAATTTAAAAAATATTTATATTTTTGCCATGATTATTAACAAGTTAACCTATTAGACTATGAAAAAATACCTACTCGCCATTATTATAACGCTAATCGGAATAGCACTCAACGCTCAAGTCTCCATTTGGGACGGAACTGCAGAAATCTGGACGCATGGCAGCGGTACACAAGAAGACCCTTTCCTTATTGAAAGCGCACAAAATCTGGCGTATATCGCAGTAAAAACAAACGAATATTTACAGAATAGTCACGAGAACAGAATGATGTATGCCGACACCTGTTTCCTGTTAACCGTCGACATAGATTTCGGAGCCGATGCCGGAATGGAATGGGAACCAATAGGAATAAATGGAACCGCTTGGGGCAAAGGACGATTCAGCGGACATTTTGACGGCGGGGGACATAGCTTCACAAACCTTACAATATCAAATGATGACGCTGATTTCTTCGGCATATTCGGATATATGGAGGGCGGAAGCCTAAAAAACATAGTTGTGGAAGGTAATGACATTAATATATCACATATATACACATATGGAAACGGACCCGTTGGCCTGCTTTTAGGTTATGGTATAGATGTTACTATTGAAAACTGTGTGAACAATGCCAATGTTTATTGGGAAACAATCAACATAGATACGGGTAATTGCAATTTAGGGGGACTGTTCGGATGTTTGGTAAATTCCAGTATAACCAATTGTCATAACCACGGGGACATATCGGCACCTGAATCTACAATCATGTATAATGGCCCTAAATGCGGAGGAATAGCCGGATGTTTTAATAATTGTGTGGTAAGTGACTGTAGCAATTATGGACATATCTACTTTAAAAATGGAGAGTATTTTTTGGTAAATTATATTTATGGAGGCGGAATTGCCGGTGTGATGACTGGAACTATTACCAACTGCAGTAATAATGGAAATCTGTATTTTGAGGGAGATGTGAGCGGAGATCCGTTATTAAAAGCGGTTGGTGGAATAATAGGTTACACTGCTTCAGAATTTGGAGGATCATTGGTTGTTGGAAATTGTTACAGCAACTGTAATATAAATGTTGTTGACGATGATACAGAACCGTCATGGGCAGGCGGTATAGTTGGCTACATCACTGATACGATAAACGTTACGATACAAAATTGCTACTGTGCCAGCTCAGATATGTTGACAGACTATACAGGAGGTATTGTCGGTCGCGCAAACGATAATACTGCCGTTAACAACTGCTACTATATCAATGCTTTAACGAGTGTCAATGATTATGGCAGCCCAAAACCGGAATCGGAAATGCGAACCCAGGAGTTTGTCGACCTTCTGAACGACGGCGGCGATGTTTATGCCATGGATTTATTGTATGTAAATGGCGGATTCCCAATTTTCTCCAGATATACAGGCATAAGTGAAAATGAAAGCCGTGAGAATATATCTGTTTATCCTAACCCGGCAAAGGAATATGTCCAAATCATCGTATCAGACGAATCCTGTTTGCAGTCGGCCGAAATATACACCCTCGACGGCCGCTTGGTGTTTGAAACACAAGACGCTACAGCTCAGCCTACAACCATCAACGTTGCCAACCTCAAATCCGGTGTTTACGTCATCAAAGTGAAACTGACCGACGGAAACGATTACGTGGCAAAGATTGTGAAGGAATAAACTTTATTCCGAAAGATTTCTGATAATCTCTTCGATGCCGATGCCTTCGGCTTGGGCGGTGTAGTTGCGGACAAGGCGGTGGCGGAGAACCGGCACCGCTACTTTTTTCACGTCCTCGATGTCGGGCGAGAACTTTCCACTCATCAAGGCGTTGGCCTTGGCTCCTATGATGAGATACTGCGAGGCACGCGGACCTGCGCCCCAGCTGAGGTATTTGTTGGCCCATTCGTGAGCACGCTCAGTGTTTGGACGTGTCTTGAAAACGAGATTTACTGCATAATCATAAACGTTATCCGGCACCGGCACTCTGCGCACCAGCTGCTGGAAATACAATATCTCCTCGGCGCTCATCACAGCCTCGACCTTGTTGTCGTTAGGCGCTGTGGTGTTCTTCACAACGGCGATTTCTTCCTCGTATGAAGGATAATCGAGCATCAGATTGAACATGAAACGGTCGAGCTGCGCCTCAGGAAGCGGATAGGTGCCCTCCTGCTCGATAGGATTCTGCGTAGCAAGCACAAAGAAAGGCTCGCTCAGCTTGTAAGTCTTACCCGAAACGGTGACGTTCTTCTCCTGCATGGCCTCAAGTAATGCCGCCTGAGTCTTAGGAGGTGTACGGTTAATCTCGTCGGCAAGGATGATATTAGCAAACACAGGGCCTTTCACAAATCTAAACTGCCTCGACTCGTCGAGAATCTCAGTTCCCACTATGTCGCTCGGCATCAGGTCGGGAGTAAACTGGATACGATTGAAACTCAAACCCAGAGCTTGTCCTATAGTGTTGATTAATAATGTTTTAGCAAGTCCGGGAACGCCAACCAACAGCACATGACCCTGACAGAATATCGATAAGATGGTGTCGTGAATGACTTCGTTTTGGCCAACGATGATCTTACCGATTTCCTTCTTTAAAGAATTATATTTTTCAACCAGAGCCTTTGCTCCTTCAACGTCTGAATTGTACATGTCATTTATTTATATTCCAATCAAACTGAAAATCGCAGCCACAATAGTCGTCGCTGATCTTCACGTAGGCCTTGTTCGACTTCGCGTCGATCCATTTGTTGATGGCCTCCTGGCGCAGCTTCTGCATGGTCCACTGCTGAATCAAAGCGTAATCGTCTTTGAGGTTAGCCTTGTGCGGCGTGGTTTTCTTCTTGATCATCAACAACCTGTATGCGTCTTTGTCGTTTTTCGTCTTCATCGGCACCGGGTTGCTCACCTCGCCCACCTGCAGCTTGTTGACCACCACCGACACCTGCTGGTCGAGGTCTTCGGCAGCAAACATGGTGCTTCCGTTGTTAGGGTTGACGAGATATCCGCCGTTCACCTTGTCGTCTTCGTCGCTGAACTTATGCACCGCCTCGTCGAAGGTGATGCTGTCGTTTCTTATAAGATTTGCTATAGAATCCAGCTCGTTGTAAGCCTGCTGCAAGGCCTCCGGCGACACCTTCACCGTGAGCAGGATATGACGCACGTTGACGTAATCGCCGCGGCGTTCAATCATCTGGATGATATGAAATCCGTATTCTGTCTCTACAACCTCCGATATCTCGCCGTCTTTCAAGGCAAACGCCACGGCTTCGAACTCGGGCACCAGCTCGCCTCTTCCTTGGAATCCAAGCTCGCCGCCTTTCTTGGCAGAGCCCGGATCCTCTGAATAAAGCAACGCCAAGGTTGAGAAACGCTCACCCTTCAGGATGCGGTCGCGCAGACCGTAAAGCCTCTCTTTCACAGCCAGCTTCTCGTCGAGGGTGATTGGCGGCTTCTTCACCAGCTGCGCTATCTCATACTGCGCGCTCACCATAGGGATGGAGTCGCTCGGGATGCTGTTGAAAAACTCGCGTACATCGCTAGGAGTGGCACTCACGCCCTCCACAATCTTACGCTGCACCTCTTCAATCATTTTCTGGTCTTTGATGATGGTACGAAGCTCCTCTTTGATCTCCGCCATCGTCTTGTTAAAATATTTTTCCACCTTCTCCTGCGAGCCAAGCTGACTGAGATAATAACGGATTCGGTATTCCATCTCGGCGTCGACCTGTGAGTCGGTGACCTCAATACTGTCGAGCTCCGCCTGGTTAAGCATCAGCTTGCGGAAAAGCTGGTCTTCAAGAATCTCGCAACGTATCGACGAAGCACTGCCCTTGATGCCGCCCTGAAGCCTGTATTGCATATATTGCTCCTCGATATCCGACTGCATTATAATATTTTTGCCCACGACCGCCACAATCTTGTCGATAACCTGCGCGTTTTGAGCGTATGTCACTGAAACATAAATAGTTATAAATGCAATTAAAGCAAAAATCCTTTTTAGCTTCATATCTTAAGTTTAATAAATTGTAAAAACCCTTTCCTTAACCGCCTTGTTGTAAAGACTCTTGTTCATCTTCTCGATCAGCTCTTTCTTCCTCATATTCAATATGATAGACCTGATAGCCTCGGTCTCCATACCTTCCGGGATGCTGCCGTCGGCCACATATTTCGCAATCTCTTCGTCGGAAACTACAGTATCGAGGTTTTTCTCTATCATCTCCGACTCATACTTGAAGATTATCAATGAGTTACGATAATCTTCCATCTGTTTTGAGAAGTCGAGTTCCGAAGCGTCGATAGTATTCTCCGCTTCGTGAATGAGCAGCTGACGACGAATCCAGTTGTCGATGAAAGCCTTGGTCCTGACGATGCTGTCGCTACGGCTAATGCCTTCATACAGAACGTCTTGCAAATCGGATTGATACAATTTCTTATCGTAGACAGAGGCAACAACCCTATCGTTATTGTCTTTGCCTCCGTTTTGGCAAGAGATGAATGCCAAAACGAGTACCAATCCGATTACAAAGCGTCTCATTTATAGTTTTTTCTTACTTTTTCCAAAATCTTCTCGTTCACCGTCACAGGATATTTCTCCTGCAGCTCTTTCAGCCATTCGGCCTCGAGCTGTGTCTGATATGCCGATGTCATCATGCCGCGTGCCTCTTTGTAGGTCTTAGGCTCCGGCTCGCGGACATCGATAATCTTTATGATTTTAGTGGTCTTATCGACGGTCGAAGGTATCACGCGGATTGTTCCAACGGTCCATTCCGTCTCGTCGACGTCGACATTGTCGCCCTGCTGGAAATAAGGAGATTTCACCATCACGCCTTTCAAACTTTCAGCTTTTACTAATACTTTGATGCTGTCGGCCATGATATCCTGTTTCATTATCTCCTGAACTCTCTCGAGACTCTCTTCGTTGGTGACAGTAACCAAAATGGTTTTCACGCGTTTGCCCCACATGTAGTCGTCGCGGTGATCTTCGAAATAGCTTCTGATGCCTGCGGTATCCTGCTCAGCTTTCTTCCAAACCTCTTTATCCATAAGGTCGAAGAGAAGAATGCCGTCGTGATACTCCTGGACGAGGAGCTTAAAGTCAGGATATTTCGCCTCGAGATGAGCGTCTTCGTAAGCAAACACTGTCTCTTTCACAAAATCATCGTAGAGTTGGTAGGCGTACGAACCTGCCGACATAAACGGCTGTTCTTTCTGGTGAGCCTTGATATATTCGATGAAATCGGCGATTTTATACTCCTGTTTCTGCAGTTTGAAGAGTGTTTTGTTGGTGTCGACACCTTCTGCCACCACATATTTGCCCTGCTGCAAGGTACTGTCGACGGTAGCGATGAAAGCGTCTTTCACCTTCACGTATTCCTTGAATTTGTTTTCTTTCTTGAGACGTCTCAAAACGGCCTCATCACTCACCTTTGCGCGCATGTCTTTCTCGACGCGTTTGGTAAGATTCTCTTTCTCCTCGTCGAAGCTCTTAACGCCTGTCGTACCGAGAAGTTTTATGATATGATAGCCGTAATTTGTCTTTACCGGCTCTGATATCTCGTTGAGATTCAACTGTTTAACAGCTGTGATGAATTCAGGGACGATCTGGCTCACCTTGAAAGGAGTGAGCTGACCGCCATGCTGAGCGCTGCCCTTGTCGTCGGTGTATTTTCTCACCATCTTATCCCAGTTGCTGCCGTCTTTTTCTATCTCGTTGTAGATATTATGGGCTTTCACGCAAACTGCTGAGTCTGATTTCAGCGGGTCGTTTTCGTCGACGGTGAGGAAGATATGTGCCACGCGCACTGTTCCGCATGCCGGGGTCTTTGAATGCAGTTTGATGATATGATAACCGAAGTCGGTACGTATCGGCATAGTTATCTCGTCGACTTTAGCGTTATACACGCCCGATTCGAAAGGATAAACCATGTCGAACACCGTGAAATATCCGAGGTTTCCGCGGTTGCCCTTAAAGGCGCGCTGCTTGCCGGGGATGGCCTCGATGTCGCGTGCCGACGGGTCTTCCGATGCCTCGACAGCCACAGTGGCGAAGTCTTCGCCGTTCATGATGCGCTTGCGGATCTCCATGGCTTTGTTGTAAGCCTTAAGGGTGTCGGCCGGCACTGCGTGAGCGTCGCATTTGATGAGGATATGCGAGGCGTTGACGTCCCACAGCATCCTCTCGTAGGCTTCCTCCACAAGGGCTTCGGTGCCTTCATCGTTAGAGAAATAAGGCTTTGCCAGCTGCTTGCGGTATCCGTCATATTCCTTGATGAACTTCGGCAAGGTGTCCATCTGACGATTCTCAGCCTCTATGACTTTCAGTTTGAACTTGGTGTACATATCGAGGTATTCGTCGACGTTTTTCTTGTCGATAACCTCGCTGTTGATGTTGTTTTTCTCATACACTTCCATAAACTCGCCAGCGGTGATGTTTCTACCGCCGATGGTGACTAAAGTCTTGTTTTTCCAACCCTGTGCAAAGAGCAAAGTTGGCATCATTACTGCTAAAAGAACTAATAATTTCTTCATATGAATTATCTTTTTTTATTCAAAACGTTAAAACTGCCAAATTATTACGCCTTGCGGCTATAATTCGGCGATTCCTGCGTGATTGTGATGTCGTGCGGATGGCTCTCGTTCATGCCCGATGCGGTGATCTTGATGAAGCGGGCGTTATGCAGCTCCTCGATGGTGTGTGAGCCTGTGTAGCCCATGCCTGCGCGGAGTCCGCCGACCATCTGATAGACCACTTCCGAGAGGCTTCCTTTGTAAGGAACGCGTCCGACGATGCCTTCAGGAACGAGTTTCTTGATGTCGTCTTCCATATCCTGGAAATAACGGTCTTTCGAGCCGTGTTGCATAGCCTCGAGTGAGCCCATGCCGCGGTATGTCTTGTATTTACGGCCTTCGAAAATGATAGTGTCGCCTGGTGACTCGTTGACGCCTGCGAACAATGAGCCTGCCATGATGGTCGAGGCACCTGCCGCGATGGCTTTTACTATGTCGCCAGTGTAACGGATGCCACCATCAGCGATGACAGGGATGCCGCTGCCTTTAAGGGCTTCCGACACGTTGTAGACGGCTGTCAGCTGTGGTACTCCGATACCTGCTATGATACGTGTGGTGCAGATCGAGCCTGGTCCGATGCCGACTTTGATGGCGTCGACGTCGAGTTTCGCGAGGTCGCGTGCTGCCTCTGCTGTGGCGATGTTACCAATCACAAGGTCGATGTTAGGGAATGCCTTACGGAGCTCTTTTGTTACGTTGAACACGTTCTTCGAGTGACCGTGTGCTGTGTCGACCACGATGGCGTCGACGCCAGCATCTACGAGGGCTTGCGCGCGCTCGAGGGTGTTGTAGGTGATACCCACGGCGGCGGCGACTCTCAAGCGGCCGTGCTCGTCTTTCGAAGCGTTAGGACGTGCCTTGATCTTGATGATGTCCTTATAAGTGATAAGTCCGATGAGATGGTTGTGCTTGTCGACGACAGGCAGCTTTTCGATTTTATGCTCCTGGAGGATGTCCTCAGCAGTGGCAAAATCGGTGAATTCCGTGGTGGTGATGAGGTTTTCCTTTGTCATCACTTCCGAAATCGGACGGTCGGTCTTACGCTCGAAGCGAAGGTCGCGGTTGGTGACGATACCCACGAGTTTGTTGTCGTCGTTCACCACCGGAATGCCACCGATGTGGTAGTCGTTCATGATCTTCAGGGCGTCGCGGACGAGAGAGCCTTCTTTGATGGTTATCGGGTTGATAATCATGCCGTTTTCGGCACGTTTCACCTTCGTCACCTCGGCCGCCTGCTGCTCGATGGTCATGTTCTTATGCAGCACGCCGATGCCGCCTTCCTGAGCTATTGCGATAGCCATCGGGGCTTCAGTAACGGTGTCCATACCTGCAGTGACGATAGGGATATTCAGCCTGATACGGCGTGAGAAGTTGGTTCTCAAATCGGCGTCGCGAGGGATGATGTCGCTATAAGCCGGAATAAGCAAAACGTCGTCGTAAGTCAAGCCTTCTTCGACAAATTTTTCATTTTTTGACATAATATGAAGTTTTAATTTTATTCGTTTAATTAATCTGCAAAAATACAAAAAAAAGTTTAAAGTTTAAAGTTTAAAGTTTAAAGTTTTTTATCTTTGCGGTATGAAAACTCCCGATTATCTGAAAAAAGGCTCTAAAATAGCCATTGTGGCGCCGGCAAGGAAGATCAGCCGCGAAGAAATCGCTGCTGCCGTGAAATGGATTGAAGAAAAAGGCTTCGTGGCCGTGTACGACGACCGCTTATTCGCTGAGTATCACCAACTTGCGGGCGATGACGACTTCCGGGCAAGCGTGCTGCAAGACTATCTCGACAGAGACGATATCGACGCGATTTTGTGCGCTCGTGGCGGCTACGGAACCATCCGCATTGTCGACAAACTCGACTTCACAAAGTTTGCGAAACATCCGAAATGGATTATCGGATACAGCGACGTGACGGTGCTGCATGCCAAGATGCAACAGCTTGGTTATCAGAGCATTCACGGCACGATGGCAATAAATTTTGAGAAGAATACAAATGAGGCGCTGGATTCGTTGTATGAGGCGTTGACCAATCCGTCATTTCGAGCGGAACGAAGTGTAGTCGAGAAATCCTCTAATAACGTAAACAATCAAATGATTCCGAAAAACAACGATTTCTCCATTCCGCTTCGCTTCAGTCGAAATGACATTGTAGTTGGAGGGAACCTCTCCGTTTTGTATTCGATGTTGGGATCAGATTTATTTCCTGAAACGGACGGAAAAATATTGTTTATTGAGGATTTAGACGAATATCTCTATCATATCGACCGTATGATGATGGCGCTGAAACGGGCGGGGAAACTGGCTAACCTGAAGGCCCTGTTGGTCGGGGCATTCACCGACATGCACGATAACACCATCCCGTTCGGCATGACAGCCAAAGAAATCATCTACGAAAAAGTGAAAGATTACGGATATCCTGTGATTTGGGATTTCCCAGCAGGACATGTTGATGATAATAGAGCCGTTATATTAGGTTGAGGTTCCTCGCCCTTTCAGGGCTCGGAATGACATTGTTTAAAGGATTGATCAATTGTCATTCCGAGCGTAGCGAGGAACCCCCTTGTGTTTTAGAATAACTCTTTATATAGTTCTCCTATTGATTTAATCGCCACCACCTTTATATTGAATTTGCTTAAATCCAGGCCCTTAACGCTGTATTTCGACACGAAAATCTTATCGAATCCGAGCTTGGCGGCCTCCGCGATGCGAGCCTCCACCCTGTTCACAGCCCTCACCTCGCCCGAGAGTCCCACCTCTGCCGCAAAAGCACACCGTCCGTCGATAGCCACGTCCTCACTCGATGACAACACGGCCGCAACAACCGCGAGGTCCATGGCAGGATCATCCACGCGGAGGCCGCCAGCGATGTTCAAGAACACGTCCTTGACACCCAAACGGAAGCCGGCACGCTTTTCAAGCACCGCCAGAAGCATGTTTAATCTCCTGATATCGAAGCCAGTGCTCGACCTCTGAGGCGTTCCGTATGCCGCCGAACTCACCAGCGCCTGCGTCTCCACAAGCATAGGGCGCAAGCCCTCGACCATGGCTGCAATAGCGATGCCGCTGACCGCCGTCTCCCGCTGCGAAAGCAAGATCTCACTGGGGTTTTTCACCTCTCTCAAGCCTTCGGCGTTCATCTCGAAGATGCCGAGTTCCGACGACGAGCCGAAACGGTTTTTCACAGTTCTCAAGATACGAAAACCATAGTGTCTGTCGCCTTCAAACTGCAACACCGTATCGACGATATGCTCCAAAATCTTCGGTCCGGCGATGGTGCCGTCCTTGGTGATATGACCGATCAGAAACACCGGCACATGAAACGACTTCGCGATCTTGTTCATCTCGGCCGCCGTCTCACGAATCTGCGTGATGCTGCCAGCGGTAGCCTCCACCGACGGCGACTCCAGTGTCTGAATCGAGTCGACAATCACGATGTCGGGCATCACGTCTTTGAAGTGTTTTAAGATTTTTTGAGTGTCTGTTTCATTGAGTATCAGACAGTTATCGTTTTTAATTCCAATCCTGTCGGCGCGCATCTTGATCTGCTGCTGACTCTCCTCACCCGACACATAAAGCACCTTTTTGTTGATCCGCAGCGCCATCTGTAGCAGCAATGTCGACTTGCCGATACCAGGCTCACCACCGAGAAGCACCAACGACCCAGGCACGAGACCGCCACCGAGCACGCGGTTCAGCTCCTCGTAGCCCATGTCGACACGCTCTTCCTGTGCGCTCGTGACCTCACGAATGGGCGTCGGCTTGCTCTTAAAACTTTGTAAATCAATGTCTTTGGAAACGGATTTGCTGTCTTTTCCTGTCACCACCGTCTCTTCCACATAACTGTTCCACGCTCCGCACGCAGGGCAATGGCCTAACCATTTCGGCGACTCATTACCACATTCCTTGCAGAAAAATACCGTTTTAGTTTTTGTCATAACGTTTAATTATTTTTCTGCAAAGATACTATTTTTTTGTATTGGCAAACCTGTAATTTTCCGTTTCCGTCACGTAAATGAAATCCATTTCCGAGACAATATCTCCACATTTTGCAGCTCTTGCACTCATCGACCTTCATCCATTTTCGGTCGCGGTACTTCTCAAACTTGTTTTGCCATACCTCCCAGAAGCTGTCTTTGTAGATATTTCCCTGATGATAATCGGCACGGATGCTCAGACAGCCCGAGATCGAGCCATCGGCCAGAACCGACGCCACGTTGATGCCCGCGCTGCAGGAATAATAATGGTTTCGCACCTCGCCCTCATATGGTCCGAGGAAGCCGTCGCAGCCGTAGTCGGCACGGATCTTGCCCTCGAGACGCGTCTGCTTGATGAACTCCAGCATCTCCACAAACTGCTCGTTCGACAGCTGCAGCTCAGGGTCGCCTTCGGCTCGCCCAAACGGGAATACTGTAAACAGTCTCCATCGCTTGATGCCAAGTGAAATAAGGTAATCGCGGAATTCAGGCAGGTATTTTATGGTTCTTTGATTTACGCAAGTTATCACATCCCACGTTAAGCCGGGATGCTGTTTCAAAGCCTCAATCGCGACGAGTACATTCTTGTAACTCAATGAGTTACCTCGCATCCAGTTATGGTCTTCCTCAAAGCCGTCGAAGCTCACGGCTATCGACTGTAGTCCGTTTTCAACAAACTCGTTGAGCTTTTCCGGCGTGAGCATCATGCCGTTGGTCACCATGCCCCACACGAAGCCGCGCCTCGAGATTTCCAGTCCGCACTGGGCCAAATCGCGACGCATCATGGGCTCGCCGCCGGTGGTGATGACCATCACGTTCGATGGGTCTTCGTGGAGGCGTATCTCATCCAAAACCTTAAGAAAATCGGCTAAAGGCATGTCGTTCTGCTCGGAGAGCATACGACAATCGCTGCCACAATGACGGCAGTTGAGGTTGCACCGCAGGGTGCATTCCCAGAAAAGTTGATGTAGCTCGTGTTCCTCCGTGCGTTGCTGGAGGTTCACGCGGTTCAGTTCAAGCCTTACTCTTTTGTTAAAGCCAAGTTTATCATTTCTTCTTTGCGTCATCCTCTTCCAAACGAGTCTTAATTTCGTTGAGCTGAGTGCGCAGACGCTGCGTTTCCTGACCATACTGCTGAATGATCTCAGGTGAGCCGTAAACGCATGAATTTTCACGCTGTGTTATGATTTCCTGAATGGAATCGCGCTCTCTGACCAGCTGGGCTCTCTCGGCCTTTGTCAAGCCTTTATGCGAGTTGCAAGCACCCAGAAATGCCAGTGCTGAAAGGATTCCAACCCAAATTGTGCGAGTGAACTTTTTCATTTTTTTATGTTATAACACTGCAAAAATACAATTATTTTTCGAAAAACAGCTATTTCGACGCAATTTTTTTCGCTAAACCTTCGCGATGATGACCATAATGTTGTTGACAAACATATTCACTGCTATCGCCAACAATATCACTCCGAAGAATTTTCTTAAGATGAAAATGAGATTCTGACCCAGCAATTTCTGAATCTTGTCGAGATGACGAATCACCACATAATCGAGGGCGATATTCAACAGCAAACCTATCAGAATGTTTATGATTCCGTAGTCGGCACGCAACGAGAGCAAGCCCGTCAGGGCACCCGGACCGGCTATCAGCGGGAATGCCACCGGCACAATGCTCGCTCCGCCGCTGTTGTTTTCATTTTTGATGATTTCGCGACCCAAAATCATCTCGACAGCAAGCACAAACAACACGAAAGAGCCAGCCACCGCAAACGAGGCCGAGTCGATGCCGAAGAGTCGCAACAAACCGTCGCCGGCAAAGAAAAATGCCAAAAACAAGCCCAAAGCCACAAGGCAGGCCTGACCCGCCTTGATGACCTTGTTCTGTTCCCTCATGCTTACAAAAATAGGTATCGACCCGAAAATATCGATGATGGCGGCCATCACGAAGAAGGCGCCGAAAATCTCAATAAAATTAATTTGACCTAACATTTTATTTAGTTAACAGTTGAAAATTGAAAATTTAAAATTGAAAATTATTAATAGTTATTAACTATTGGTAATTTTTAGATGTTTTTGCAGATGTAATGATAGTGCGGACCGAAGCGTTTGAATGCTGCTTCATCCAGCTCTTCCTGGTATTTCGGATGAGCGACGGAGATGATGAGCTTGGCGCGCTCCTGAAGCGAACGACCATAAAGGTTCACCGCTCCGTATTCCGTGATAAACCAATGGATATGGTTACGCGTGGTGACAGCACCCGAGCCCAGATCCAGTGCCGGCACAATCTTGTTGATGCCTTTTCGTGTCGTCGAAGGCATGGCGATGATAGCCTTGCCGCCTTGCGCACGCGATGAGCCGTAAACATAGTCAATCTGACCGCCCACGCCCGAATAAATCTTGTCGCCAAGCGAGTCGGCACACACCTGACCAGATAAATCAATCTGTATTGCCGAGTTGATCGACGTCATCTTAGGCTGCTGCGCGATGATGAACGGATCGTTGGTATATTCCACATCTTTCAGCAAAACCTCGTGGTTGCCGTCGATGAAATCATATATCTTCTTAGAACCCATCACGAAGGTGGAAACGATTTTACCTTTGTCGAGCTTTTTGTTGTCGCCAGTGATGACGCCTTTTTTCACCAACGGAAGTATGCCGTCGGAGAACATCTCGGTATGGATGCCGATATTTTTATGATTGTGGAGACATGAAAGAATGGCGTTCGGGATGCTTCCGATACCCATCTGCAGGCAGGCACCGTCTTCGATGAGTTCAGCGCAATAACGGCCGATGGTCTTCTCCACCTGGTTCGGTTCGGGCATCTCGACAGTGAGTAAAGGGGTGTCGTCTTCAACAAACACATTGATTCTGCTGATGTGAATGAGTGCGTCGCCGAAGGTGCGTGGCACATGTTTGTTGACTACCGCGATAACAAACTCGGCGTTTTCCATGGCTGCTAAAGTGGCATCGACGGATGAGCCCAACGACACATATCCGAATCTATCAGGCGGACAAACCTGTATCATTGCGACGTTACATTTAATATATCGTTCACGATATAATTTTGAGGTTTCCCCAAGAAACACTGGGATATAGTCGGCTAAGCCTTTCTGCACGCTCTCGCGGACGTTGGCTCCCACGAAGAAAGCATTGTGCTGGAAAATACCTTCAAACTCGGGGTCAACGTATGGTGCTGCGCCTTCGGTGTGGAGGTGATGGATGTAGACGTTTTTCAACTCGCCGGCACGACCACGGTCGCAAAGGGCTTTAACTAAACATTGCGGCACACTCGACACTGAGCTGATATGCACATGGTCGCCTGATTTTATGACTTTCACGGCTTCAGCCGCTGTAACTGCTTGATATTGTTTCTTCATGGCGACTTTATTTTACAATTATTCTTTCAACAAATTTCTGATTTTCATCGAAAATCGAAACAAAATAAACGCCTTTTTCAAGGTTACTCATGTCAACTTTAGCTTCGCTTCCATCAACATCGCCATTCATCACATTTTGTCCTATCATATTAAAAATCTGATAGTTAAAATGATTTGAATTATCAACATTGATGTTTAACAAACCATTCGTAGGATTAGGATAAACCGAAACAATAAATTCGTTTTCATCGACACCTTGAGGTGAGACATCTAACATGTTGACTTTTACCTCAAAATCGACATATTGTCCGTCGCTTGTGGCACGCAATACCAAAGTCGCATATGCTTCTTTGTTGGTAACACGCTGCAAAACCAAATATCTGCCGTTAGGATTGGTGAGATAGGCATATAAATCTGATTCATTTGAATTCGAAATAAAGCTGTAAACGATATCCTCATCGGGGTCGTCAGGGTCGGTTGCGACGCTGGTGATTTCATGTATAAGCATCAACGGATACTCATCCATCACTATAGTTCCGACAGGATGAGCTATGTAAGGCGGCAAATCAGGTGGAGTGATTGTGCCTTCACCGGTAACAGCAGTGTACTGAGCATTCAAGCCAGTCTGAGTCAAATCGGTGTGATTCGAGGCAGTGAAGCCGCCCCAGAAATACGACGAATAGTAGTTGGTGAACATCCAGCCGCCGCTGTATATCTCGTTTTCACCTTCTTCACCGATCCAGTAGCCGTTAGCGCCAAGAGTGACATCGTCGAAAGTGGCAGTGCCTACTGTCACTGTGACCTCATTACCCGACACGCCAGCCGACAATGCGGAGGCCGCTGCGCTCAACGAGGTGTAGCTTGGATTTTGAGAAGCGTTAGTGTTGATGGTGTAAGTGCCTGATAATTGGGCATTTACGATTGTCGCAACAAACAGCGACACGATTAAAATGATACATTTTTTCATAATAACTTAATTTAATTCCCGAACTAATTATTAAACCATGCATTGGGAGGTCTTCTGACTCGCCCGAGTCTGCCGCCTTCCCATCTTGCGACAGTGGCTTGATTGACAGACCGTTACGTGCGGACTCACAGCAGCGGGTACTGTTGCCGATTTGCACGGCATTCCCTTTTCCAAAGCGACCGCAAAATTACAAAAATTATTTTGCAGAATATGCAGTTTTAATAAGAAATATTTTTACTTTTGCAAAAAATTTAAACACTATTTAAAACAAAAAATATCACCATGAAAAAAGCTTTAATACTTTTTGTTTGTTTATTGTGCTTGAATAGCACCATTTTTGCCCAAAGATACTATAAATCCGTTGATCTTTTTGCCGGAGTGGGAGCAAATACATTCAATAACTTCACCGCAGGAATCAGCCTGACTTACGGTATCAATCTCAACAACTATTTCTCTTTAGGTCTTGGTGCAGGTTGCAGATATTCAAATGACGTCTCGTCGGTTGGAGACGGTGGCGATTACAGCATTTCATATTTGTTGGTGCCTCTTCACGCACGTTTGAAAGTTAATCTCGGCACCTCGGATAAGGCTCCGTTTTTTATGTTCGACGGTGGATGGTCATACGACTTTTGGAGGATGCGGCATGTTGTTTTGCTGGAACCGTCGTTGGGTGTCAATTATAAAGATAAAATGACATTGTCGGCCGGTGTAATTATGTACCCGGGAACATATACGAAGACTCGTCCGATTAACTCGCCATCATCAGTAGGATATGGTCCCGTCGATGGATGGGCGTATGTGGTTTGCGCTAGGGTCGGGTTTTATATAAAATAAGATCCTCTCTGTATTTATCGGCAATTTCCTTTGCGATTTCAACAGCGTCGCCTTGCGGTTCGGCGCTGAACTCTCCTAGGCGTTCGCGCCACCATTGGCCTTCGTAGCGGCAGATACGGTCGTGATAAGCACGCTCATCGAAGTCGACGCCAGCCGCGCGGGCGGCGTCCATGTCTTTGAAGAACTCCTTCCAGCGGTAGGCGTAGTAGGTCTCGGTGAGTCCCGCCCAGGCGCGGCTGGCGTATTCGTTCAACAGAGCGTCTTCCTCACCCCAAGTGGTGATGATGTTACGTGCATTGCTCTCGAAATAATCCTTCTCTTCGTCAGTATTTCCTATTGCTCGCGCGTCTTTAATCCATTTTCCGACAAGGAAAGCCGGCTCGGTGGCAAGTATGCGCTCAGTGTCGTCGAGAATCGAGACCATGGTCTTTTCAATCTGCTGCATCTTCTCGAAATCGCTGTCGCGATAGGCTTTCACGTAGTCGATATACAAGTCGCTGAAGTAGTTGCCTAGCATCTGACGGGTGATGTTCACGATGTCGAAATGACGGGCGCGGGTGTTGCAATCAGCCGCCAAAAGGTTATCGAGGACCTCGAGCAGCACCAAATTGTTGTATTTATACGTGGGAGCGATGTAATATTGCCTGTATTCCTTGATGTTTCCGGTTGTCGGACGTTGGTTGATGCGCACACATTGTCCCGGTGATGATACCTTGTTGTAAACGCTGTCGGCCAGTAATTTCCAAGCTCTGCGGTAATGATCATCGACCTTTCCGGCGCGCTGGTCGGCCAGACTCTGCACCCAGGCATCGACGTTCTGTGTCAGCGGGTCGCTCCAAGCTTTCTCGAAAACATATTCATACATGAACGGGTTGCAGTCGAAGCCCTCGAGAGTCGAGCCGATGCCTACGAAGTTATCGCCGCCTTTTGCGAAGGCACGTTCGATGCGCGCGTTGACAGTGTCGAGATTACCTGCCAGCATTGAGTTTCCGCCGAAGTTACCGAGGTAACACCAGATATAAGGCACGCCGTAATAAGAGTTGGTGCGCTCCCAGATAGGCTGTCGCTCACAATAATAGTCGAGCAAAAGGCGGCGTTCTTTATCGAATGAGGTGATGTAAGCCTCTATTCTATTATCGATCTCCCAGTATTGACGCTCGTTCCAGAACAGCCATGTCATCTCGAGCCAGGTGGCGTCGGGGTCGGCGGCCTCGAGCGACTCATACACCTGACGGCTGACGCGGCCAAGATATTCAGGCTCCCAGCTCGGCGGGATCATCTCATTGAAGATGTCGATGCCATAGATATGGTCGGTGCCGTAAAACTCTATCTCTTTGTCGATAAATTTCTTCTGAATCTGGGCATACAGCTCGCATTCAGGGTCGAGAAACTTGCACCAGCAGGTGCTGTCGAATCCCGCCCAGTCGCCCAACGATGCCAACGGAGCGTCAGGATACAAACGTTTGATGCATGGCGGCACATGACCTGCAAAACCAGGCAATACCGGCTTCATATTGAGTTCTCTTTCGCGCTCAACAATCTGTTTCTGCAACGCTTTTTGATTCTCAAGCCACACCACAGGCAGCGGCCCGCCCCAACGGTCGATGTTCTGCATGCGGTGCCATGGCAGGTGTGCCGGACCAGTGAAATAACTGCGAATCTCTTCGTCTGTCAGGCCTAAATCGCTCCACACTTCATACCAAACCGATTCTTGACCTGTGATTGCCAAGGGCAGATTTATTCCGTTGAGCGCCATCCAGTCGATGAAATGCTCCCATTGCGACCAGCCCCACCACGGCATAGTGTAGCCGAAGGTGCAGTAATTCAAGAAGAAACGGTCGGGGACGCGGGCGTTCAAGCGGACTTTCTCGGGAACTTGAGACATCTCAGTAGGAATCTCGAGTTTTTCGGTCTCAAACCACGAATATTGTGCCTTGCAATAATATTTAAGGTAATGGTTCAGTCCCACTGCCATGCTGTTGGCGTCGTTACCACGAATGACAAGATTTTTGCCTATTGTCTCGATTTCAAAACAATCAATGGTATCGTTAAGTCGTTGAAGCACAATATGTTTCGAATATTCCGGAACCACACGGTTCACCAGTCCGCGCATAGCGATTACTTCAGGATCGGTTTCTTTTTTACCGCAAGAGAAGCACATTAAAATGCTTGCAATAGCAATGAGAAGCAGTTTTTTCATGATTTTAAGTCTTATTATTTCTTATACAAACTTGGTGCCAAATATTTTGCTTTTACCATCTTTTTTTCAATAGGTTTATTTTTGACAAATCTGTAACAATCTTCGGGAGTTGTTGCGTATTCTTTTAAATAGTCCAGTGTTGTGTCAACTGTATTTTTCCAATGTTCATAGTCTCCTTTTTTAATAACAACCTCATTCAAATAAGCCCATTTCATCTTTCCATAATACTGTTCACACTCATCTTTGATTGTGGCAAACCACATAGTATATGGATTGTCTGGGTTCTCTATAATTGTACTATCATTAAAACGCTCATAAAAGTGGTCAAGTTTGTAACGAATAGTTCTTGCGCAAAGCTCATCAATATCGAATAGCGTTTGTTGGATTTCTAAACCCAACGAATCGGGTTTTATAATTACAGATTGAGGTTTCTCAAAAGCAGGTGCTATGTAAAGTTTTTCGTGATATTGACCTGGTTTATATTTCCCTTTAGTAACATCTACAGCATAAAACAATCCGTAAGCACCAACAACACAATACCCATAATCACCACATTCTTTTATTGAGGATAAAGATACATCTCTAACATCACGTTGAAAGTCGGCAGTGGTCAGTTTTCTGTCAGGCTGCCAAAAGATGTGTGTCTTGGTCTCTGTTTGATAATCTTTGTTTTGAGAATAACCTGTAATGTTGATTATCAATATAAAAAATAGTAATATAGATTTTTTCATAACTGTAATTTTTTGCAAATATAAAAATTCTTTAAACTTTAAACTATAAACTTTAAACTTTTTTGTATTTTTGCAGCCGAAATCAAGGGGTGCTCCTTAGAGGGCTGAGATGATACCCTATAACCTGATCCGGGTAATGCCGGCGTAGGGATGGATACTTCTACTTTTCCCCTTCACATTTATTAACAAATTAACAAAAAGTTCAAAAATGAAAAGAATTTTTATTTGTATCGCTGCTTTCTTGTTTGCAGCAAATGTGAATGCGCAAAAAGAAATCGTTTACGACACCACTAACTTCGAGATGCTTCAGGAAGTGGTGGTCAGCGGAGTGAAAGTGCAGAAAAAAGCACCTTTCGCTGTCACAGACATCAACAAATCAGAGCTTGCGGAGTTCTCAAACACAGGTAAAGAGCTCCCGTTCCTCTTCTCCAAGACTCCAGGTATTATTTCGTGGAGCGAGAACGGCATCGGCACCGGCACCAGCTACATGCGTATCCGTGGCGCCGGCGACTCACGTATCAACGTGACGCTCGACGGAGTGCCGCTCAACTCACCCGAAGACCAGTGCGTGTTCTGGGCCAACATGAACAGCTACGGCTCTTTCTTAGGCGGCGTACAGATCCAGCGCGGAGTCGGCTCATCGACCAATGGCGACGGCGCCTTCGGAGGTACTGTCACATTGATGTCGGCATCACCGTCGACAGTGCCAAGTGCCGAAATCACTGGCTCTTACGGCAGTTTCAACACCCTTAACTTCGGAGCGAAGGCCTCGACCGGACTGCTCTGGAACCACCTCATCATCGACGGCGCCTACCATGAGACCAACACCGACGGCTTCATCCATGGCACCTCAGGACGCAGCGGAAGTTATTACGGCGGTGCCACCTGGATGGGAAAAAACTTCATTGTCCGTTACAAAAACATCGGTAACTTCGAAAATACCGGCCAGGCATGGAACGGTGTCACCGCCGGCGACAACAACATGAGCTTGATGGACGGCACCTACGGAACTCACACTGGTATAAAGACTTACGCCGATATGTACAAGGTCGGTCTCGGACAGTTTAACTCGCTCTACGAATACCTGGTCACCGACGCCGACGGCAACTTCGTGAAAGACGAAAACGGCAACTACGTCACCGAACGCTATAAACTCAGCGACGGAAGTTACTGGGACAAGACCACCGACAACTTCTGGCAGGATCACAACATCCTCTCACTCGCATGGGAGATCAACGACCACTGGGCAACGACGGCAACGCTGCATTACACCTACGGCTACGGCTTCTACGAGGAGTTCCGCTACAACAACAAACTCTCGAAGTTCGGCATGGAATATTACAACCCCGACGGCAGTCAGGTGAAAAAGACCGACTTCGTGCGTAAAAAAGGCCTCCGCCAGGATACCTACGGCGCAATATGGTATACCAATTATAAAGACGACAGATGGAACATCATCGGCGGCGCAGCTTTCCAGTATTTCACCGGAAACCACTTCGGCTACGTGACTTACATCGCAAATGCCAACGTCTCCAACTATTATCTTGCCGACGGTGCCTATAAATACTACGATTCCGACGCCTTCAAAACCGACGGAAACGCCTTTATCAAAGCATCATATAGCTTCTGCAACAACTGGAGCGTCTTCGGCGATGCCCAATATCGCTACGTCGACTATAAAACCAACGGCATCAACGATAAATTCTACGACGAAGGCAGCGGACTGTATAACCAGAAGCTCGACATCCACGAGACGTACAACTTTTTCAACCCCAAAGGCGGTATCTCGTACGACAGAAACGCCCATCACGCCTATGCATCAGTAGCTATGAGCCACCGCGAGCCTGAACGTAACAACTTCACCGACAACGGCTCATATCCTTTCCCGAAACCAGAGCAACTCATTGATTATGAGGCCGGTTATAACTACAACGGCAACATATGGCAGGCTGGCGCTAACCTTTATTATATGGATTATACCGACCAGTTTGTGCAGACAGGCGCAGTCAGCGACATTGGCGAAGCTTTGACCACAAACATCAAGGATTCCTATAGATTCGGTATCGAGCTTCAGGCAGGTGTCAACGCTACAAAATGGCTCACCATCGAGGCAAATGCAGCGCTCAGCCAAAATAAAATAAAGGATTTCGACGAGGTGGTCGAAGACTGGGATAACGGCACAACAACAATCCACTACGACAATTCCACGTTGGCATTCTCACCTTCAGCAATTCTTAACGGTTTCGTCACTTTCCATCATAAAGGCTTCGAAGCCACTTGGCATACCAACTACGTCTCAAGGATGTATCTCGACAACACCGAGAACAAGGATCGCTCATTGCCTGGTTATTCGACATCAAACGTGAGCCTCGGCTACACTTACAAGCCTCAGAAATATGTGAAAGAAACCACTTTTAAGGTTCATTTCAACAATATCTTCAACAAACGCTACGCTGCCAGCGGCTGGGTCTATTCGGCAATCTACGAAAGCGGCGGTCACCCTAACGACAACCGCTACTACCAGATCGGCTTCATCCCGATGGCCGGCTTCAACGTGATGGCAAACTTAACACTGAAATTCTGATGGAATTCATCGCTAAACACTGGCTCGACATTGTCACCACAATCCTCGGACTTGCCTACATTTTACTGGAATATCGGGCTAGCGTGTGGATGTGGCTCGTAGGCTTCATGATGCAGGCGCTCGGCATCGTGCTTTATTACCAAAAAGGCCTCTATGCCGACTGCGGAATGGAATTCTATTACCTCGCAATGACGGTTTATGGCTATTGGAAATGGGTGCATGTTTCGAAAAGGGCAAATAATGATTCGTCCCTACAAATTCGTCATTTTCCTAAAAAGATGATATTGCCGTGGTTAGGAATTATTGCCGTGGTATGGTTTGTTATCTATTTGATACTCACTAACTTTACCAACAGCAACGTCCCGATTGCCGACAGCTTCACCACAGCATTGAGTATCATCGGAATATGGGCTTTGGCGCATAAATATCTCGAGCAGTGGTTCATCTGGATTGCCGTCGACGTGGTAACCTGCGGACTATATTTCTTCAAAGACATCCCGTTCAAAGCCAGTCTTTACGCGCTTTACGTGATAATCGCAGTGTTCGGATACTTCAAATGGAAAAAAATGATTGCAGTAACGTCATAATTATTTATCTTTGCAAAAAATATAATTATGAAAAAGCATCTTATTCTCATTTTCCTGATTTTAGCAACGTTTTTTGCATCAGCGCAGAGCCGGTCGTTACGCGAAAAAGGCCCGGTGTTCCGTCCGGAAGTCGGTCTTGGCATCTACAGCGTAGGAACGTTTGAAAACATCTGCGGAATCAATACCTTTGCGAAATCAACTTTTGGTAATACGATGTATAACCAAAACGTTTTTCTGAAAAATGAAGGCGATTCGGGTATCAGCTACACTTTCCTGGCCAACTACGGAATGCTGTTGACTCACTGGGTTTATATCGGTGCAGGTACCGGTTTTTATGGTAACAACGGTGGAGTATCGATGCCTTTTTACATCAACCCTAGAATTTATCTTGGAAACAGGAAAACGACGTTTTTCTTCGACTTCAGAGCCGGTTATGCTATTAATCTGTTCGGTAATAAACTTGCCGATGACTCATATTTCATTAAAAAAGGAGTGTTCGACAAGACAATCTACTACTACAACAGCACCTCCGACGAGTTCATCGAAACCCTCGACTATACCAATTTCGTGACAATCAAGTCGTCAGCGATGAGGATGCGGGGTTATTACCTTGCGTTCGGCCTCGGCTTCGAAAGAGGACGCTCGAGCTATACCTTCTCTATCGATGTTTTCAACACCAACTTAAAGACAACAGTCGAAAACCACTATTGGGAGTATGTCGACAACAGTGGTGAGAATGCTAAAGACGCTCCGACAAAGTATAATACCGAGACCAACACCTACGACGACGCCAATAAGCTCGGCTGGGTGCTCTCATTCAAATACGGACACTGTTTATATAAATAACCATTAAAAACACAATACCATGAAAAAGACATTTACATTATTAACACTGTTGTTGGTATCTTTATTCGGCTTCGCTCAAAGCTTTGTGATGATCAACAACGACAACTTGGAACAACTCTTTAATGATGACAATCTGACGATTCATTATTACAACGACAACTTCATTTTGGCAACTGCCAATGTTGTTGAAAACAGCATGAAAGTTCTTGATAATCATGCTTTTAAAAATTCTGATGCTTATTACATTGTTTATTGCGGGAAAGAAAATCAGGAAAATTATCTTTCCGATAAAAACGATGTTAATATCCTGTTTAAAAACGATGATATCGTGATTGTTGATAACACTGTTGCGCCATTTAAAAACGACGGTATGATAGCAGTTTTCAACAAAGAAGCAAAGTTGCCGGTCGCTCATCGCGATTTCCCAGTCGTTACTGTCGAAAATGCCACCATCCGTGAGATGATGAATCAGGTGAACATGGATTCACTTCAGGCTACGGTGCAGCATTTGCAGGATTATCAGAACCGTATGTGGAACTCGACCAACGCTTTTGCAGCTTCCGATTGGATTGCCGGGCGCATGGCAGCTCTCGGACTTGAGGTTGAACAGCAGCCTTTCTATGCCAACACATGGTATGGAAGCGGTCAGGCGGCACCTAACGTAATCGGTATCCAGCGCGGTACTGTTTATCCAAACACTTATGTCGTCTGTGGAAGCCATTTCGACTCATTTGCATATAGCGGAAACTGCCCAGGTGCCGACGACAACGCAACAGGTGTGGCAAGCGTGCTTGAAAGCGCCAGAATTATGACACAGTATGAGTTTGAATATTCAATTATTTACTGCGCATATGGTTGCGAGGAGATGGGACTTTACGGCAGCGAGGCTTATGCGTCACGTTGCCAGCAGCAGGGTATGGACATCATCGGATATTTCAACAACGACATGAATGGATATCTCTATGGTGATACAATTCATATCGACTGTATCTATCCTAATTCAGTGGCTCAGATTGGTGATTATTATATGAATGTGGCAAACACTTATTTCCCTGAAATGCAAGTGCGTCACGTCCTTTTATTAGGAGGCGACAGCGACCATACATCATTCAACCAGCACGGCTATATGGGAATTTATCCTTTCGAGGATGTTGATCATTACAGCCCATACATTCACACATCAGATGATTTGATTGGAAATAGCGTTAACAGTTTCGCAATGTCGCAGCGTTACTGCCAAATGAATATCGGCTGCTTGTCAGAGATTGCAAATCCTGTTGGTTCGCAAGTTTATTGCAATCCAGTTAATGATTTTGCTGTGGAATATCCTTACGTAGCTGATGATTATTCAACACTCAGATTAAGCTGGACTGAGCCTTCAGAGGGTTCAACAGGAACATTAGTTCGTTTCGACGTTTATCGCGACAATGACATGGTTGCAGAAACCACCGTGTATGAGTTTTTTGATGAAATTACAGAGAATGTCGATGTTGATTATTATGTGATGGCGGTTTATAGCGACGGTTGTTGGTCAGCTTCAGAGACCATTACAGTGCATAGTGTTTTGGATGTTCCGGAAATTGATGATTTGAATGAGGAGGTTGTCCGTTATGAGGTATACGACATGATGGGACGCCTCGTTTACAGCGAAAAAACCGTATGGAAGAATATCAACGAAATCCTTGTAACTGATTTAGAATCAGGAATTTACATGATGCGGTTTTTCACGAAAAACGGTGATACGATAACGAAGAAAATCGTTAAAAAATAATCACATTTTGTGATAATTTTCGGTAAAAATAACGTAGGGGCAAAACATTTTTGCCCCTACAATTTTTTATTACGATTATTCTGTAGTGAGAGTTGTATACAATTCCGAAAAAGATTTTTCAGCAAACGTCGGAATCTCCTTGTGAACACCCCAGGTCTTTTTGATCAGCTGCTTCATCTCGAGGCGGTTGAGGAAGTCCTTGGTCTTATCCATGTCTTTACGGTTATCGACACGTTTCATGATGAAGTTGATAACTCGTTTCTCACCCAAAAGATTGGCATCTTCGCGCGCTATCTCGATTCTGTTACGCAAAATCAGGTCGCTGATCTTGATGTTCATCGGACAGTATTCCTCGCACTGACGGCATGAGCTGCACGCTGTGGCCAGATGCGCCGCCTCCTCATAACCGTCGGCAATCTTCTGAATCATGCCAACAGGTCCCGGAAAAGCGTTGTCGTAGACGTGTCCGCCTATGGTGTTGAAAACCGGACAAACCCTATGACAGCCGCCACATTCGATGCATGTCATGATGATGCGCTGAGGGTCTTTAGAGAACATCGTCGAGCGGTTGTTGTCGACCAAAACAACATACAGCTTCTGGTTTTTCGCAGGCTTATTTAATATGGTATAATACGACTTCGCACGGATGTTTGTCGGCTCGTACAGCGACGAAAGTGGTAATAAAACATTGATATCGTCGAGATTCGGAATAAGCTTATCGATACCGACTAAAACAATGTGAACCTTAGTGTTTGCCGTCGATTTCAGTATATTACCATCATCTTCAGAGATGATGATATCGCCAGTCTCAGCCACAATGAAATCGGCTCCGGTGATGGCAGTGTCGGCAGCTGAATATTTATCATTCAACACCTTTCGCGTGACTGTCATGAGCTGCTTGGCACTTAGCTTGTCGCTGGTGCCGAACTTTTCGGAATAAATCTCGGCTACATCTTCCTTGGTCTTATCAGCTGCCGAATGATTCGGATCCGATGGCCGCTCATTATATTGATAACAGATGAAATCGCCGGTGTCGGTCTCGGTGACGTCGACTTTTTTCATCTCCAAAAACGGCATCAAACCTATTTCTTCAGCCAAAATACTCTTCGTTTTTACAATATTTTTCGATTTTTCATCATTTAAAATATTGTAAATCATATATTTAGCCTCTTCAGCATCGCAAGCCCAGCGGACTATTCCGCCATTGTTGATAACATTGGTCTCAAAATCGACCAGGTATTTGTCGTAATACTTAAAAGCCTTATTCCTTATATTAAAAGCGCGACTTTTCTCAAGACTTATGTTCGAATAATATTTGGCACAATCCTTAGCCATAAGCATAAAAGCCTCGTAGCGAGCCGTCATCCTCTTACGATGCTCGCCATCGAAAGCTATCTGCTTTACGTTTTGACTAAAAATGGTACCCTTTTCTGTCATTATATATCAATCTTTTTAACGCGGTTTAAATGACGGCCACCTTCGAAATCTGTGGTGAGATACGCCTTCACGATATCCCATGCCATCTCGTTGGTGATGAAACGTCCCGGGAGCGCCAAGATATTTGCATCGTTATGCTGACGGGCCAGCTTGCCGAGCTCAACATTCCAGCAAAGAGCAGCACGCACATGCGGATGATGGTTGGCGGTCATCTGGGCACCGTTGCCACTGCCGCAAAGGATGATGCCAAGCGGGTATTTTCCATCCTGGATATCCTGAGCCAGAGGATGAATCATATCGGGGTAATCGACACTTTCGGCCGAATAACAACCATAATCTTTTACCTCATAACCGCTATCTTTCAGTTTATCAATAAGATACTGTTTCATGGCAAATCCGCCGTGATCCGACGCTATAGGAATTATTTGATTCATATCACAAATTGTTGAAAAATTTTTACAAAAATAAAAAAAATTGTTTTACGCAAAATGTCTTTTTCGTTAATTTTTAATAAGTTATAAAAATGTAAAATTTTGACCGATTTTATATCTCGTTGATAATCAGATTTATTAATTTTATCAACATTAATTTTAAGAAAAATGTTAATAAAATTTTGATAAAAAATGATAAAATTTTTAGGGTGTTAAAAAGTCTAAAAATCAGAAAGTTTTAAATAGTTAATTCTTTATATCTAACAGTAAAATCAACACTTTTCAACACCTTACCATTTTGATTTATAACCACTTAACGAGTTATCAACAGAGAGTTTATTATCTAATTTTTTATATTAATTCTTTATTAATTTATAAACAAAAAACATAACTAACAAAGTCGTCATTTTGAGCGAAGTCGAAATGACGTTTTTTTTATATCTTTGCAAAAAATAGAAAAATGAAAAAAATTCTACTCTTATTTTCGATATTGATTTTCACTCAATTTTGCCGTGCGCAGATGCCGCATCTTTACGATCATACTTTTCCTGAAATCACTTCTCAAGATGAAAAGGTAATCGAGATGCTGAACCAGGTCAGTGAGGCTCAGATCATAAGCGACGTCACTCATTTGTCGTCGTACTTAAACCGCCGCGCCGATGCCATTCATATATATAATGTAAAGGATTGGCTGGCTTCGGAATACCAAAAAACGGATGTCGACAGCGTTTATTTCCATGATTTTCAGGTGATTCCGTTTTGGGATACTGTGCCGAAACCTTTCACTACGGCTCCGAATATCTTGGCTTTAAAAATAGGTAAAAAATATCCCGATGAGTTTGTAGTTTGCGGTGCGCATTACGATTCATATGTCAGAGCTGAAGGCAATTACGATCCAGATACTTTGGTTTCGCCAGGCGCCGATGACAATGCCAGTGGTGTTGCCGGAATACTTTCAGCTGCTAGAATTTTAAGTAATTACAAATTTGAACGTTCGATAATTTTCGCTTCGTGGAACGCCGAGGAGTTCGGTCTGTGCGGAAGTCATGCCTATGCCAAGGATTGCCGAAAAGACAGCGTGGATATCGTCGCATATTTTAATCTCGACATGACCGGTTACCTCAACCCTGGCGATAACATCCACATCGCTCTTATTTACACCCAGTGCGACTCGCTTTTAGGTGAGTTTTATAAGCAAGTAGGCCACGTTTATACTCCAAATATTCCTATTTATCAGGATTGGCTGATAAGTGGCGACACCGATTTTTCATCTTTTAATAGAAACGGTTACCAAGCCATCACGCCGAGCGAAGATGTCAGACATATGTCGCCATACATCCATTCTATTGATGATATCATTGGTTTGAGTGTTAATAATTGGGAGCAAACCGTGATATTTACAAAGCTTAATTTAGCTTGTGTTGCCTTGGCTGCAGGCATTATTCCTGAGTCGGTTAATGAAATCGATTTTAAGGATGAAGAAATCGAAAGTTTTGAGGTTTACGACATCTTCGGACGACTGGTTTATACCGAAAAAAGCGTATGGAAAAATATGGAAGAAATTCGTGTAACTAACTTAGCGTCAGGAGTTTACATCGTTCGATTTTTTACCGTAAACGGAAATGATTTCACTAAAAAGTTTTTCCTAAAATACTAGCTGTTTTAGGGTTTTAGGAATTGACAAATATTATTCTTGTCGTATCTTTGCAATGTAAAAATGTTTTTATGAAGAAATTTTTACTCGTTTTTTCGACATTATTATTACTGTCTTGCGCTCGGGAAGAGGTTTATTCTGATATTCAAAAAAATATCAAACACCTTAATTGTCAAGCGTTTAAGGAGCGGTTGTACGATTCGAAAGTGTCGCTTCAATATGCCGATTCAGCCTTGGTTCTCCTTTATATCGACTCGGTGAATCTTATCGAGAATCATCCTGATTTTTACTATAATAATCTCGCAAGAGCTTTAAATTCAAAGGCTTACGATAATTTTCTCCTTGCCGATTTCGCTAAAGCGAATGAAGATATAAACAAGGTGTATAATCTGGATGAGAATTATCCGAATAAAGATGTTGAGATCACCATCGCCAACACTATAAATGCCAAGATGATGATGCGTTTGCGTGCTTCGTGGGAGGCTGATGAGCTGCTTGCAAAATGCGAATGCAAGCATAACTATCACGACACGCTTTGCCATTGGGCGAATAGCCAGTATTATGTTACAAAGCTGTTCTTGAATTGCTTCTATCGTGATGGAAAATATCAGTACAACGAGCTGGTAAAGACTTTGAATGATATTGAGCAAGATAATGTAAATCAACAACTTATAGTCGATGAAACACAGGCTTACACTCTTTATTACGCTTTGACTGAGTCGTGTCAGATTTTGGCTCATATCGCCAGTTTTTATCAGAATGAAGAAGGTAAAAATGTGTTTTATTTCAAGAAATCGGTCGAATATCTGAAGAAAAGTCTGGAGTTGATGAATGATAATGAAAGGGTTAGCAATTACGACTTGGCGAATAACCTTCAGACTCTGGCCGGAATTCTCAACGACATGAACAGAAACAGCGATTACAATGCGGTTTCCAACGATTTGGATAATATTTTGTTGATAATCAAGAACAATGCAAAGAAATTCGGTGTGAGATATCCAATTAATATAGGTGTTTACGATTGTGATCTGAAGATGAACATCCTTCTTCACGCCGACAGTCTGTTCCTTGAGACTAAGAATCCATATCAGATAATCGCTTCAAAATCAATGATTTCGGATTATTTTATCCGCGACGGGAAGTTGGAAGAGGCTCGTCCGTATCTGGTTTTTGCGAAGGATTTTATGGACTCTATAAACGCGAATGAAGATCCTGATATGCCGCTTGCCTATAAGTTTAAGAACACCACTTCGAAGATGGCTGAGCGGGTGTATGTCGGACTTATCAAGACTAAGGCTTCCGACGATCCTGAGGTGCTGACAAACTGGTTTACGCTGTATCAGAGCGAGTCGTATAAGGCTTTCGAGAAGGAAAAATACGATTTTAACTACATGGAGCTGCGGTCGGTCGACAAGGAAAACAAGCGTACGATGACGTATCTGATATTGTCGATAATCTTGCTTTTCACAGCATTTTCTACCATTTACGTGTTTTTCAGATATGCACACCGCAACAACCGACTGTTGAAAAAGCAAAAGGAACTCGACCTCGAGCGTATTGCCAACGTTGAGACCTGTCTGTCGATATTCCGTCACGATATGTCGCCTTACATCATGTTTTTGCAGCGCGACAATGTGCCGGAGGAGATAAAACACGATGCGTTGCAGAAGCTTATAGTTACGCTGAACAACACTATGCGGTGGATAAACATCTCGACGCCGAATGGTTTGCCGTTTAAGAAGACCAGTTTCGTGCTCAACGATGCGTTTGAGTCGGTGGCGAAAGGCATCACCAACCCTAACAAGGTCAACCTTATCTTCACCGATGCCCCTTGCGAGGTGTTTGGCGATAAAAACCTTGTCGAGATAATGCTTAGAAACTTGATTAACAATGCGTTACGTTATACAACAGAGGGTTATGTGAGGGTGAGTGCCAAGCGTTACGAAAAAGATAAAAACTTCGTGCAGATCACCGTTGAAGACACCGGCTGCGGCATCCCGAAGGAACGTCTCGACGAGCTCTTCCGTTCGGATAAGCTTATCGAGAATGAGAAGTCGAACAGCACGGGACATCACGGATTCGGCTTAATGCTCTGCGCTTACATCATCAAAAAACACGACGACGAGACCCGTAGAGGTTGTAAGATCTGGGTCGAAAGTGAAGTTAACAAAGGAACAAAAATACATTTCATATTATGCGCGACTACATAAACATAATTGTTATCGACGATGAGTCATTGATAAGAAAATCAATAGCTTACGAGTTCTCGCACAACAAACAGGAGATCTCTGTGGCGGCTAAGGACGACACCTTTTACACCAAGGAGATTCGTCTGCTGGGCACCTTCGGCACTAAGAGCGAACTCTTTGAGTTTCTCGACAATCCTGCCAACGAGAAGCCCGATTACGCCTTGGTCGACATGCAGTTTCCGAGTCAGGCCGAGCCAACAGGAGGAATCACTCTGACGAGAGAGATTCTCGAGGGCGGCTACACCAACCAGGACGGCGGTGAGATTCAGATAGTGATCATCACCTCGCGCTTCGACTACCCTGCTGAAGATGAGATCAACCGTGACCAGAAGATCAAGGATATCAACAAGGTCATCGTCGACTCGCTGGTGGCCGGCGCCAAGGCTTTCGTGAGCAAAAACGCAACGGAGGGCTTTGAGATTGAGAATTTCACTCGTGCCATAGCGTGTCTGGAACGCGGCGAGCGCTACTACTTCAACCATCCGGTACTGCAAACGCTGGTGGAGTCGGCCTCCGACTATGTGCAGCAGAACTTCTACAGTCTGAAGCAGTGCATGCACTACGACGTGTCGATGCGTGAACGCGAGCTCTTGATAGGTCTGGCGCGCGGTGAGACAGCCATCCAGGTGGCAAACAGGATTTACGGCAAGGCCGACGACTCGCAGATCAAGTCGATACAGAATCTGCAGAAGGCGCTGGCAGATAGAATAAACAATGGTGATAACAAAGCATCAGCACTCGTGGCAAGAGCCATCTTCCTTGGAATCTTGACCGAAGATGATGTTTATAAAAAATGAATGACAACCTGTACGGAGAGGGCATGCCCTCTCCCTACATAAAAATAAATGGTATGAAAAAATTTGTACTTCTCATTGCGACGCTAATTGCAGCGTTTGAAATGACGGCTCAGTGGCATCCTGATGCCGAGATTGACATCAACAATGTGAAGACCACATTGTTTGGAACCGGTAACTTCTTCAGAATGAGAGGAGGTGAAAATACCGATCAAGGCTATTTTGTGCCTTCAAACGACATTAAATCGACAATCTTCCAAAACACACTATGGATAGGCGGTCTCGATGCCGACGACAGCCTCCATCTTGCAGCTGTGCGTTTCAACCAGATGGGTGAAGACTTCTGGTCGGGACCGTTGCGTGTGACCGACGCTTCAACCGATATCTTCAATGTGATGAAATACCACCATGTGTGGAAGGTGTCGCGTGCTGAGATAGAAGCTCTTATCGCCAATCCGGGCGGTGACATCCCTGAGGATATCCTCACCTGGCCTGGTAACGGCAATGTCGCCGACGGTTTCGCCGCCACCCTCGCTCCTTTCGTGGATGTCGACGGCGACGGTGTGTACGACCCGCACAACGGCGATTACCCCGATATCCTTGGCGATATGGCACTGTTCTGCATCTATAACGACAGCTACGACTACGATCAAGACGGCATCATCGAGCACACCGAGACGGGTGGCGGCGCCCTTGGCGTAGAGATTCACTGCATGCTCTACGGCTTCAACGCCCCTGACGATGAGATTCTTAATAACACTCTCTTCATGCGTCAGTGGATCTACAACCGCTCAGCCAATGACTACCACGATGTTTATGTTGGCTATTGGACCGACTACGACATAGGATATGCCCGTGACGACTACAACGGCTGCAACGTCCAGAATGGCTACTATTATGGTTATAACGGCAGTCCTATCGATGGTGCCGGTCAACCTGAAGCTTACGGTCCCAACCCTCCGTCACAGGTTATCATGATTCTCGGTGGTCCAACGATGAATGCCGACGGTATCGATAACCCGAAATACGATTCGAATGGTCATCAGATTGTCGACGAAAGCATCAACGGTCTTGGTTTTGGTGACGGAATCATTGATAATGAACGACTTGGCATGACAGCTTTTGTCTATCACGACAACAACAGCGCTATCAACGGCGATCCTACAGATGCAATTGAATATTATAACCTCATGCAAGCTAAGTGGAAGAATGGCGAGCCGATGCAGTATGGCGGCACTGGCGTTCCTAATTGGCCAGGTACTGTCGGTCCTGAGTGTAAGTTCATGTTTCCCGACGATTCCGACCCTTACAACTGGGGTACAGGCGGAGTGGTGCCTAACGGCGGATATAACCAGAATAATTACTATTGGTGTGAGCTTACGGGCGATAATGGCGGACCTAATGCAGTGGGCGACCGTCGCGGACTGGCGTCATCAGGACCATTCACCTTTGGAAGCGGTACAGTGCAGATTATCGACAGAGCTTATATAACTTGCTGGTTACCAGTACCTTACAGCACGGGTGGAATGGATGAATGGGCAACATATATCAAAGAGTATTTCTTGAATAATTTGAACAACAAATAAAACTTAAGGCTATGAAAAAGGTATTATATATAATGTTATTTCTCGTCCTGGGGATGAGTTTGACAGCACAAAGCGTTTGGGATGGCAAGCATGAGGCCATCAGCAGCGGTTCGGGTACAGAAAGCGACCCTTATCTCATCGAAAACGCTCAGCAACTGGCATGGCTGGTTTATAGCATAAATTGGGATTATGCACGTTGGACATCAGACAAGTATTTCTTGCTTACAACCGATATCGAACTTAACGGAAGTACTGATAATCAATGGATTCCGATAGGTGCCGGACCATCGATGAGCTCGATGAAATACTTCGACGGTGTGTTTGATGGCGGATTCCACAGCATAACAGGTATTTATATTGATGCCGATAATGCCATAAATAACAATAATTCCATGTGGGTGTCGTCATATGCCGGATTTTTCACTGAACTTGGCAGCAATGCCGTGGTTAAAAACCTATATCTGGAAGGATTTATTGAAACCGGCAGAAAAACCGGTGGTTTTGCAGGCACCAGCAACGGTGATTTTGAGTACTGTGTGTCGGATGTCGATATTGTATCGACAAATCAGACCGCTGCGGGTATAGCTTCCTTTGGCAATCCTACAGTGAGATATTGCGCAAATCTCGGTGATATTAAAGGAAAAAACGGTGTCGGAGGTCTTATCGGCATGAACGGACATGTTGAAAACTCTTATAATATGGGAAGAGTTGAAGCTGATGATGTGGTTGGCGGCATCGCTGGAAGGTCGAACGACATCAAAAACTGCTATAACGTGGGTGATATTTATGCGTCAAATGCAAGCTATAAAGGAGCTATCGTGGGAAACAAGCCATCGGGCGGAAACATCAGTAACTGCTACTATCTCGAAGGCTGTATTGATGAATCTAATGAATATGGCGAGCCGAAGACCGCCGACTTCATGCGCTCGCAGGAGTTTGTCTACCTGCTCAACAACGAGACAAGCTGTTGGGTGATGGACACTCTCAACGAGAACGACGGATATCCTGTTTTCGGCGAGACGCCGTTCGGTATCGATGAAATTTTGACCGATTTCACGGATGTCGTGGTGGTCTACCCCAACCCTGTTGTCGACTATGTGTGTGTGGCTGGCGATGTGGTGTCGTGCGACGTGTTCGACCTCGTCGGGAAACGCGTTTTTTCCGTATCGACAAATATCAACAAAATCGCTGTAAGTGATTTACCATCAGGGATTTACATGATGCGATTTTTGACGAAAAACGGGAATGTGGTGACGAAGAAGATTGTAAAGAAATAGAGATTCCTCGCTTCGCTCGGAATGACATGATTGTTTGTTAACGACATGGCGCGGCATGATGGTGCATACTAATCAGTAAGAACTACCATGCCGCGCCATAATATTTGGTTGTTGTTTGTCATTCCGAACCCCGAATGGGTGAGGAATCTCATTCTGTGTAATGTTTTATCATCTTTTCAATTGCCCTTTCGCACACCGGGCAGAATTTGTCGCCATTGAACGTGTTCATGAGGCAGTCGACCATCGGGCGGTAGATGCCGTGCATCTGGTAGCCCGCGCCTTCATACACGCCTACGGTGTTCAAATATTTCTTATTGACTGGCGTCGGAACAGGAGTCTTCTTGCCAACCATATCCTTCCATTTGCTGTCAAAATCAACCAAAGTAGTGATGTTTGGCTCCCAAGGCTCCACCTCGAGGCAGTAGTTGTCGGTGCCATCGTAGGCATATTCGTCGGCCAGTCCGGCGAAGCCGTGACCGAACTCATGGATGATGACATCAGATGCGTAGGAGTCGCCCGTGGTGCTCACGCAATAGGAGTTGAAGATGCCTCCACCTCCGTATTTCTTGGTGTTTGCGAGGATGTAAATCTGGTCGTAAGGCACCTGTCCGGCAAGAGCTTTCATAGTCTCGTTGTCGTACGTCATGCAGTAACGCTCGCTGTCGAAGGTCCAGAAGCTGCAGCTGAGCGCGGTATTGCGGTAGAGCTTGTCGCCAGGCATGGTAACATCGCTGTCGAGAGACGGCACGAGCACTGCGCGTACATTGAAACGGTCGGTATAACGGTTGTACGGAGCGTAGCTGAACAGGCTCTGCACGAAAAACTGGCAGTCTTTCTTGAATTTCTCCATCTCCTGCTCGGTATAGCCGTCGGGTAGAAGCACAATATCCACGGCGTTTTCAACAGGATAGTCGCCGTAGACGTTCATAATTTCGTAAGGCAGCTTCGGCGCCGGCTTGATGAAGTAATCGTCAGGATTTACTGTTATATTCATCTTTTCTACAAGAACGAGACGGTCGGTTTTGGCGTAAAAAGTCACCTCAACAGGCTTCTTCGGGAACGGAATCACCACCGATTCATGAAAGCCTTTGTTGATTATTTTTGCTTCGTCGGTGGTCTGCCACTCGCCGAAAAGCAGACAATAGCCGTGCGAATAAAGTATCTCATCGGAGCCTTGTGGTCGCACTTCAATGAAATACATTCCGTAGCCTGTGTCGTCGATGAGATGAGCGCGCGGACCGCCCCATTTCGGCTCTTTCACGAGTTTGTCGAGAGCATACGACACTGTGTCGGCATTGCCGAAAAGGTAATAATCGATTCGTAACTGATTGTCGGTGAAATACTTATCATATTCAACCTGTGCGTTTACTTTAAGGTTTAAGCAAACCAGGACTGTTGATAAAATTATGATGAGCGACTTCTTCATGTTGATAATTTTTTTGCAAAATTAGTATATTTTTTCTTATTTTTGCAAGTTATTAATGTTATGAAAAAGGAAAATTCGTCAACGAAACGTCGTCTGCGCGGCTCTTATCTCATCTCCCTGATGAGCATCATGCTCGTGCTTTTTGTGCTGAGCTTGTTCTCGTCGCTGGTGCTTTTCGCGAATAAGATTTCGGAATACATCAAGGAAAATGTCGGCTTCGAGATCGTGATGAAAAAGGGTGTGAAGGAAAGCGATATCATTGATTTTCAACATATTTTGGATAAGAAAAAATACGTGAAGTCAACCGAATATATCTCGCAGGAAGAGGCAACGCGCCGTCTGACCGAAGACCTTGGCGAGGACATCCTTCAATGGCTCGGCGATGTCGAAAATCCGCTTCTGCCCTCGATCGACGTGAGGTTTCAGTCGGAATATGCCAACAACGACAGCATAGCGAAGATTGAAAAGTGGGTGATGAAGAACAAAAACGTGAAAGAGGTGTATGTGCAGAAGTCGCTGGTACACTCTATCGATAAGAATATCAACAAGATAGCTGCTGTTTTGCTGCTCATCGGACTGGTGTTGCTCATCATGGCGGTGACGCTCATCAGTCATACCGTGCGACTGTCGGTCTACTCGAAACGCTTCGTGGTGCGCAGCATGCAGCTCGTTGGCGCCACGGAAGGATTCATCATCAAGCCGTTTATGAAATACTTTGTCATTCAAGGTGTTATCGGCGCCATCCTATCGTTGATTTTGCTGACGATTTTCCTGGTGAAGACCACCAACGACATACCCGAGCTCATGCAGCTTACCGACATGGGAAGCATAGCCGTGATTTATGTTTCGGTGATGATTTTGGGCGTTTTGCTCACCACTTTATCGACATTTTTCGCGATGCGGAAATATCTGCGCGCCGATGTCGACGAACTCTACGAATAATTAAAATTTACAGATATGGCAGCAAAAAAAGAGATTAAAACCACTGAAAAAGAGAAAAAGCCGATGCCGTTTGGTCGCGACAACTACATGTGGGTGCTCATCGGACTGGCGTTTCTCCTCGTGGGATTTTTATTGATGATCGGCGGCGGTTCCGACGATCCTGATGTGTTCAATGAAGGGCTGTTTAGCTTCAGAAGACTGACTTTATCGCCGATTCTGATTCTGATTGGATTCGGAATCCAGTTTTATGCAATAATGAAAAAACCTAAAGAGTAATGGACTGGCTACAAGCGCTTTTACTGGGGATTCTGCAGGGTTTGACGGAGTTCCTGCCGGTGTCGAGCAGCGGACACCTCACGATTTTGTCGAACATCTTCGGTCTGAGTGGCGAGGAAAACCTCACCTTCAACGTGGTGTTGCATGTGGCGACGGTCTGTGCCACTTTGGTCGTGCTTTGGCATGAGGTGGTGTGGATTTTCAAGGATCTGTTCACCAAACAGCAGTGGTGTTCATATAAAAACCTCAACGGCGGCACGAAATACGCCATCAACATCCTCATCTCGATGATTCCAGTGGCCATCGTGGGTTTCTTCTTCAAAGATACGATCGAGGAAATCTTCGGCTCCGGCTTGTTGATTGTCGGCATAATGCTGTTGCTCACCGCCACTTTGCTGACCTTCGCGCATTTTGCCAAGCCGCGTCAGCGTGAGGAAATCTCGGGATTGCATGCTTTCATCATCGGTATCGGTCAGGCCTGCGCCACCATGCCCGGCTTGTCGCGTTCTGGAACGACTATCGCGACGGGTTTGTTGCTTGGAAATAAGAAGGAAAAACTCGCGCAATTCTCGTTTTTGATGGTCATTCCGCCGATTTTAGGCGAGGCCTTGCTCGATTTCAAGGATGTTCTTGAGGTGGGCTGGACTGCAGCGATGGCCGGAATCTCGCCGTTTGCGCTCATCATCGGGTTTATGGCAGCGTTCATTACAGGCTGTCTCGCCTGCAAATGGATGATCAGCATCGTTAAGAAAGGCAAATTGATTTATTTCGCAATCTATTGCGTCATTGTGGGAACGCTCGCAATCTGTTTCGCATAATGGAATTGAAACAGGGTTTTCATTTTGAAGACGGTGAAGTCTTTTTGATAGACAAACCTCTCGATTGGACGTCGTTCGACGTTGTCAATCTCATTCGTGCTGTCATCAAGAAATACCATCAGATTCGGAAGTTGAAGGTCGGTCATGCCGGCACCTTGGATCCTTTGGCGACTGGTTTGTTGATACTCTGCACTGGCCGTATGACCAAGCAGATCGACAATTTCCAGGCACAGGAGAAGGTTTACACAGGAACGATGCTGTTGGGGCAGACTACCCCGACGTTTGACCTTGAGAGTGAGCCCAACGGGTTCTTTCCGACGGACGAAATCAGCGCCGAGGCGTTAGACGAGGCGCGTAAGAGGTTCATTGGAGATATAATGCAGCGTCCACCGAAGTTTTCGGCAATCAAGATTCAGGGAAAACGTGCTTTCGATTATGCCCGTTCCGACGAGGAGCTCGAGCTGAAAGAACGCCTTGTGCATATTGAAGATTTTCAAATAGATACAACCAATTTCCCGAAAGTCGATTTCATGGTTAAATGCTCTAAAGGAACATATATCCGTTCGTTGGTCAACGATTTCGGTCAGGCTTTGGGTAACGGAGCCTGCTTAATCTCGCTTCGTCGCACAAAAATAGGCGCCTTTGACGTGAAAGACGCCTGGGATCTGATGGAGTTGAAACAAAAAATCATTGAAACGGCACCAGCACAGACAGAAAACAATGTAGAGACGTCATAATATGGCGTCTCTACTTTTTTATTTTTAAACCGGTTGTATAAACCGATCCTATTCTTTTATTTCTATATCTTTGGTTTTTAAAATATTTTGATTGTTTTTCACAAATTTTATTATTGCAATGATGCCGATGGCAAATGTTCCGAGAATTGCGAAAACCAGTGCGGCAAAGTAAATAAGCACAAATATCATAATTGCGATAAAGGCAAACATAAGAATTCCGCTGACAGTGTAGCCGAAGCCTGTTCCGACGACTTTGTACAGCGTTCCGCCTATATTTTTAATTGCCAGTGTTGGATTCAAAGCTTCGCCAATCATAGCCGGAAGGGCGATAAGAGTGGCGCCGATCACACCCAAGATGATGGTGAAAATCGAAGCTGCTGAATCGCTGACGCTGCCCAAAACGGTGTTACCAGCCTCTTTACTTGCAGCTAATTCTTCGGCAGTAGCCGGGACGAAGGCGATAATTGCATAGCAAATGTAAAATAGAATAGACAATAAAGTCAGTACCAAGACGCCCCATTCCGGGTGATATCCCTCGGTGCCGTCAAATAATGGCATGAAGAAAGCTATGAATAATGACGCAATGACGCAGAACACCAGCAGCCACGCGACCCAAACCTTTCCGTTGTAAACATATCCTGCGGTGTCGGCATTTTTGTTTTTAATTCTTTTGAAAACTGCGAAAATAGCCAATGTCGGCGCGCCAATCAAAGCAACAATGATTAAAATTGATAATAACATAATGATAGTTTTTTGTAATTGAACTTAATTTTAAACTCTGCGCACCAAAATTAAAAATTATTTTAATTGTAATGAAAAAAAATTTCGTTGATTTTCAATAACAAGTCGACTTTATTTCAATGGAAAATCTTCTTTTATCCAGTTTTCGAGTTCTTCAACGCGTTTCTGGTATTTTTCGAGCTGACTTTCAACGAAATCGTCGCTGTATTTGCGGTCGCAGAAACCATTTCCGCGGGCAACGTATTCGTCGTCGTAAAGCGAGCCTAAAACATCTTCATAGTTTTCAACATATTGTTGATTTTCGGCAAGCAGCCGTTTCAAATCGTCCAAATCAGCTTCAAAAGAATCACCAGAAGAAAAAGTATAGCGTTTTTTCATAAAACAAAAGATTAAATTTCTAATCTTCATCTTCGAGCATGAAAATCTCTTCCACGCTTTTTCCGAACACCTGCGCCATTTTCAGCGCAAGCACAGTAGACGGAACGTATTTCCCCGATTCCACCGCGTTGATGGTCTGACGGCTCACTCCTATGCGTTTTGCAAGCTCTTCCTGCGTGATGTCGAGCTCGGCTCGCGCCACTTTCAAACGGTTTTTCATTTTTCACCTCCTTTGTTAGCTCTATGCAACTCGATTCTGAATTTGATGATGAAAAGAATCAGAAAAATAAAGAAAATGGAATAAATCACATACAAATAAATACTTCCATAAATTGTCAAAGTAAAGATGATGAACAAGATAGTTGATGTGTAGGTTGCCCAAACCAGACTTTTCTCGCGGATGCTTTTCACAAATTCATCTTCTACTGTTTCTTTCGAAAAGCCAAGGAAAATCAATCCAATTGTAAGAATCGGCAAAAATATTGACAATGGAGAGCAGGTTGCCATGACAAAAAATCCTTTGGTTTCATCGCTGTGGAATATTTCAAAAACCCCGTCATAATAAATAGAAGGCATTTTTATTCTGCATTCATTGAACCAAATTGCATATACTATTGCAGCCAACAATGCGATAACTGTAATCGCCAATCCGACAGTCTTGAAGCTGTTCGGGAACAAATAATTCTTTTTCATAGTGTTTAATTTTTAAATGGTTTAACAATTTATTCGAACATTTAACGCTGCAAAAGTAAAGAATATTTTACATATAGACAAATTAATTTTACATTTTTTTGAAAAAAGTTTGAAAAAGATTTATCCACTCCGCTTCGCTACGGTCGAAATGACGGCCTTAAAATATGCTTTGGTCAAAGTCTTTAGTAGTTCACCTTATACGACCTTATCCTCTGTTTCACCAGATTCGGGATCAGAAAGCCATTTTTAGCGAGCGAGGCACACCAGTTTGTGATGGTGTGATTTGTTACCTTCATGACTGATGCCATTTCCGACTGAGTGAAACTATCTATATGATTATCATTAAGATACTGTAAAAATGCTTTTTCTTTCTTATTTAAAAATGACAGCGAAGCCTCATACTGTTCCTTTACCGAAGCCGATGCCAGTTCAACAACTTTTTTCGCGTGAAGCTCGACCATCCTCAAAAAATAATGAACCCATATTTCGGGATGTGGAGGATTGTCGCGGCCGTCATAATACAAAGGCGGAAGGTTCATCTGCAAAGAAGCGTAATATTCGTCTACATCGTATGCAAAATATTCCTCGAGCGAGCCAATCTGATTAAACCCAAAATCATAATAATCGAGGATATAATCAGAAAGAATTCGTGCGGTACGACCGTTACCGTCTTCAAACGGATGTATCGTAACCATTTGATAATGAACCACTGCGGCCTTAATCAAAGGATGATCATCGGAATTGTTGACATACAAAATCAATTCGTCAAGCAGATGCCGCACCTCATTCCACATCGGTGGGATATATTCGGGACGACGTGTTTTATCGTCATAAACGGCAAACAAAACTCCTGGCGGCATGGGCCCTCGCAGACCGACTTTATCGCGACTCTCCCCCATCACAATTTGCTTTTGCAACGCCAAGATCAACCCCATTGAAAACGATTTATGCTCTTTCAAAAACTTTTCCGACAATTCCAATGCCGCAAAATAGTTTCTCACCTCCTGTTCCGGCTTCAAAAAATGACGGTTTTTCGCCTCTATCACCTCGTCGGATTGACTTTCGGTGAGTGGGTTTCCCTCGATTCGCGTCGATGCGTAGGAACTCTTCTTCTTTGAACTTTTACGAAGTTTGTTGCTCAAAGAAATCGGCATCCTGTATGAGCCGAAATGTTGTCTGCACTCTTCAATTGAGAGTATTCTTTTAAGCATTTCGTTTGTCAATGTTACTTTTATCATAATTTCCTTATTTTTTCCTTAAAAATTCCTTATATTTCTTTTTTAAAATATTGTTAATCATAATAATATATCATTATATGATATGAACAATATTTATGCAAAAATACAAAAAATTCCTTAATTTATACAAAAATTTTCATAATTTTTAATACATGAGATTTATTCGCCTCTGGCGAATGCTTTTGTTTCGGTTGAAATGACGGTGGGTATTTAAATATTTCGTAATTTTGCGGCGTCTTTTACCATCATATAATGAGCAACTTTAAGTCATTTTTGAAAAGAAAAAACGTCGATGTTTCGGCGAAGGCATATTTGCTTGACGCACTGGGTGCAATGGCGCTCGGTTTGTTTGCGTCGCTGCTGATTGGAACGATTTTCGATACCATTGGAAACCGTCTGAATATCCCGATGTTTGTCGAGTTTGCGAAATACTGCAAAATCGCTGCAGGGCCGGCTATGGGAGTGGCTATCGCTTACGCTCTTCATGCTCCTGCTTTAGTGATGTTCAGCGCGGTGGCTGTTGGAGTGGCTGGAAACACTTTGGGCGGTCCTGTCGGAGTGCTCGTTGCAGTCGTCATCAGCACCGAACTCGGCAAGATGGTGTCAAAAGAGACACAAATCGATATCCTCGTAACTCCTTCAGTGACAATAATTTCAGGTATCTTACTTGCGATGTTTGTCGGTCCTGGCATCAGCCGTTTCATGACAGCATTCGGCGACTTCATCATGTATGCTACCAATCTACATCCTTTCGCAATGGGAATCATCGTTTCGGTCAGCATCGGAATGGCTCTTACTTTACCTATTTCGAGTGCCGCGATATGTATCGCCATCGGGCTTTCGGGAATCGCAGGAGGTGCAGCTACTGCTGGCTGTTGCGCCCAGATGGTCGGTTTTGCAGTGATGAGCTTCCGTGAAAACCGTTGGGGTGGACTCATCTCGCAAGGTCTCGGCACCTCGATGCTGCAGATGCCTAACATTTTACGTCATCCTTTGACTTGGATACCACCTACATTAACAGCAGCAATTACTGGTCCTTTGGCAACCTGCGTGTTCCATCTCGAAAACGTGCCGATTGGTTCGGGTATGGGAACATGTGGACTTGTCGGACCTCTCGGAGTCATCTCCGCTATGCCTGACGGTGGTTCACAAATGTGGTGGGGAATCTTGTTGATTTGCTTTGTTTTGCCTGCAGTCTTAACTTGGTTCTTCGGAATGATATTTAGACAATTGAACTGGATTAAACCTGGCGATTTACTATTACCTAATTAACTTTACACTCAATAACTGACTTTAAACTTTAAACTCTAAACTTTAAACTAAAACGTTGTGTAACAACGTTTTATAACTTTTTTCTTGACAAAATTTTCATTTTGTTGTATATTTGCATTCCTTTTCGAAAAAATAGAAATCAATAAATAATATTTGAAATGAAACTATCACAGTTTAAGTTCAATTTACCGCACGACCTCATCGCCATGTATCCTCCAAAGGAGCGCGAAGACGCCCGCATGATGGTCCTGCACCGCGACACTCAGACCATTGAGCATAAGACATTTCGCGACATCCTCGAATATTGTCACCCGGGCGATTTGTTCGTAATCAACAACTCTCGCGTGTTCCCGGCCCGTCTCTACGGCGAGAAAGAGAAAACCGGCGCGAAGATTGAAGTGATGCTGCTTCGTGAGCTCGACCCTGAGAGCCGCCTCTGGGATGTCCTCGTCGACCCTGCCCGTAAAATCCGTATCGGCAACAAGCTGTATTTCGGCGAAAACGACGAACTCGTGGCTGAAGTCATCGACAACACCACATCACGTGGCCGTACGCTGCGTTTCCTCTTCGACGGTCCGCACGACGAGTTTAAGAAAGTCATCATGGGACTTGGCGAGACTCCGCTTCCAAAGGTCATTCAGCGTCCTGTTGAGGAAGATGACGAGTTCAACTATCAAACAGTCTACGCAACACAGGAAGGTTCGGTAGCCGCACCTACAGCAGGCATGCATTTCAGCAAGATTTTGATGAAACGTATGGAGCTTCAGGATGTGAACTTCGCTGAGGTGACACTGCACACCGGCATGGGTAACTTCCGTGACATCGAAGTCGAGGATCTGACCAAACACAAGACAGATTCTGAAGAAATCAACATCTCGCAGGAGACTTGCGACATGATCAACGAGACGAAAGCGGCTGGACATAAGGTTTTCGCAGTGGGAACAACCACTTTGAAGGTCATGGAGACCGTGGTTAGCATCACAGGCAAGCTGAAGCCGATGAAAGGCTGGACCAACAAGTTCATCTTCCCGCCTTACGACTTCAACACCGCCAACGCGCTCATCACCAACTTCCACCTCCCGAAATCACCGATGATGATGGAAGTGGCCGCATTTGCAGGTTACGATTTCTTAATGAAAGCTTATAAAGAAGCCGTCGCAGAAAAGTATAATTTCTTCACCTACGGCGACGCGATGCTAATTTTATAATACCATGAATCAAGAAGAATTTTTCAAGAAGATAACTTCTCACGCGAAGGAATACGGTTTTATTTTCCCTTCGAGTGACATTTACGACGGACTGGCTGCCGTTTACGATTACGGCCAGAATGGTGTCGAACTGAAGAAAAACATCAGAGAATACTGGTGGAAAGCGATGGTGCAGATGCACGAGAACATCGTCGGATTGGATGCTGCAATCTTCATGCACCCGACAGTGTGGAAGGCATCGGGCCACGTTGACGCTTTCAACGACCCGATGATCGACAACAAAGACAGCAAGAAACGTTATCGCGCCGACGTTTTGGTTGAGGATTACATGGCCAAAATCGAGGAAAAAATCAACAAGGAAGTTGAAAAAGCCCAGAAACGTTTCGGCGATGCCTTTAATAAAGAGCAGTTTGTGACAACAAACCCTCGCGTCCTTGAATGGAAGAAGGAAATCGAGACCATCAGCCACCGTCTTTATGGCGACATGGAGAAAAACGACCTTGCCGATATCAAGAAACTCATCGAAGACCTCGGAATAGTGTGCCCAATCAGCGGAACACGCAACTGGACAGATGTTCGTCAGTTCAATCTGATGTTCGCAACACAGATCGGCTCGCTGGCAGAAGGCGCAAACACAATCTATCTGCGTCCTGAGACAGCACAGGGTATCTTCGTGAATTATTTGAATGTTCAGAAGACCGGCCGTATGAAGATTCCTTTTGGCATCGCCCAGACAGGTAAGGCATTCCGTAACGAAATCGTCGCCCGTCAGTTCATCTTCAGAATGAGAGAATTCGAGCAGATGGAGATGCAGTTCTTTGTACGTCCTGGCACCGAGATGGAATGGTTCAAGAAATGGAAGGAAGAGCGTCTGAATTGGCACCTCTCACTGGGTATCCCGGCTGAAAACTATCGTTTCCACGACCACGAAAAACTCGCTCACTACGCCAACGCCGCGACAGATATTGAGTTTAACTTCCCATTCGGTTTCAAAGAGTTGGAAGGCGTTCACAGCCGCACCGACTACGACCTTGGTCGTCACGCCGAGTTCTCGGGAAAGAAGTTGCAATACTTCGACCCGGAGACCAACGAGAGTTACACTCCATACGTCATTGAGACATCAATCGGTTTGGACCGTATGTTCCTCGCGATGTTCAGCTACGCCTACACAGAGGAGAAACTCGAAGACGGCAGCGAGCGTGTCGTGATGAAGCTTCCTCCGATTCTCGCACCTTACAAAGTTGCTATTTTGCCATTGGTGAAAAAAGACGGACTTCCGGAGAAGGCTCGCGAAATCATGGACAGTTTGCAGTATGACTACATGTGCCAGTACGAGGAGAAAGACTCCATCGGAAAACGTTATCGCCGTCAGGATGCTATCGGTACTCCTCTCTGTGTAACCGTTGATAATCAGACACTTGAAGACAACACAGTGACCGTCCGCGACCGTGACACCATGGAGCAGATCCGCGTGAACGTCGGCGAGTTGCATGAGATAATCAGAAAGAAAATTTCTCCAAAGAAATAAATATGGACATCAGCGCTTTTCTCAATCCCGTCAAGGAAGAAGTCGTCGAAAACTGCCGTCTGATTCACAAAAAACAGCTCGGCAACACCATTACAATCTTCAAAAATGAGGAGGAATTTCCGAATCTGGAAGGTTTTCAGGTGGCTATCCTTGGAGTTGAAGAAGAACGCTATGCCGTTGATAATGAAGGATGTAAGGATGGTCCGGATGCTATCCGCCATGCCTTATATCCTTTGTTTAACCATTGGCCTGAGCTGAAGATTGTCGACCTCGGCAACGTGAAGCTTGGCTTGAGGACCGAAGATACCTATTACGCGCTGAGCGAGGTGTTTCTGATGCTTTTGAAGTATCACATCGTGCCGATAATTCTTGGAGGAAGTCAGGATTTGACATATCCGATTTATCAGGTTTATGAAAACACTGGTAAGTTGGTGAATATCACTGCGATAGACCCGCGTTTCGATCTTGGCGGAGAAGGTGAGGGAATCAATTCGGAGTCGTATTTGAGTCATATCATTCTGCATCAGCCGAATTATCTTTTCAACTATACGAACATCGGTTATCAGACGTATTACATTGATAATGAGAATATTAACCTGATGAAGCAGCTGCTGTTCGACATCTACCGTCTGGGAACGATTAAGAACCGCGCTGAGCTGTCAGAGCCATTGCTTCGTAATGCCGATATCATCACCATCGATGCCGCTGCTTTCTGTGCTGCCGACATGCCAGGCGTGAAACGCAGCTCGCCGAACGGTTTCAGTAGCGAAGACGGGTGTAAGATGACTCGTTATGCTGGCTTGAATCCGAAATTAACTTCAATAGGATTCTTCAATTATAATCCAAAATTTGATGTTAACTATCAGAGTGCCAATAATTTAGCTGAAATGGTTTGGTATTTCCTTGAAGGCTTTTCGCTTCGCCAGAACGACTTCCCGACGGCCGATAATCGTGATGAATTCACAAGATATACTGTCCGTCTTGAGGATTACGACGACATTATCTTCCTTTGCCATAAAACCACAGGAAAATGGTGGCTCGACCTTTCATTCCGCAGCAAAAACAAGGAAAAATACGAGCGCCATCACTTCATACCATGTTCAAAATCGGATTATGACATGGCGATGCGCAACGAGCTCCCCGACCGTTGGTGGCAGTTTTATCAGAAATTGATGTAATTATTTCCACTTTACATTCGTAAATAAGCCCGAAAAGGCTGTAAAAACTACGTAAAACGGGTAGATAAACTCCAATGGGAACATCCAGTAAAGGAGTTTTTGCTGCTTCATGAAATGTGTTATTCGACGTAAAATCGGGAAGTCGATGAGCGTCTTCAGGATGACGTAAAGCACAAAGAAAACCCAGAAAACTCTCATAAAGAAACCTGCTCCAAAGAAGAAAACGATACTCATGTTGAACAGCAAGACGATGAGCGCCGTGGCGATGATTTTCCAGTTGGTGTAAGCTTTTGTTTTCGATGCCCAACGCCTTCTCTGACGGAAAAACGCCCTCAGATTCGGCATGGTCTCGGTCTTTACAATCGCTTCATTATCAAGGAGAAAGCGTACCGATTTACTTCCGTAATGCTTAATGAACTGCTCCATCAGAAACATGTCGTCGCCCGAAGCGATTTTCATATCGGTACGATATTTCTCAACGTCGAGAGCCGCTTGGCGGTCGTACATCATGTTAGCTCCATTGCACATCACTGGCATCTTGATGGCTGCCGAACCTGCGGTGCTCGCGATAAGACTCAGATGCTCAAGCACTTGCAGTTTTTCAAATAAGGTGTTTGCTGGCGATAAAAGCACCGGACCGAGCAACATTTTCAGGTCATGGTTTATGAAATAATTGACCATCACCTCGATCCAACGTTCAGGAAGTTCGCAGTCGGCATCGGTGACCATAACTAATTCATTTTCAGCAGCATGCTGAGCCTGTGAGATGGCTTGTTTTTTGCCCGAACCTGTGGCTTTTAACACTTTCAAGTTCATCTCAGGATGAGATGCTCGGAAATTCGCAGCAACCTTAAAGGTTTCATCAACTGAATGGTCATCAACAATTATAACCTCAAATTTTTCTTTGCTAAATGTCTGATTATAAAGCGATTGCAGTAATTTTTCAATATTCAGCCCTTCATTTTTGGCTGCAACCAAAACCGAAACGTTTTTTTTCGGACATGTTGTTGTCGTGTCCCTGCGGTTTCTGTACAACGACAAACCATACGTAAACGCAGCGATGCAGATGAGGTACAACGCAGCGAATACCATGATGACATTCAGGATTATATGGATCGTCTCAAGACTCATAACTGCTTCTGATGAATTTTAATTTTCTGATGAAAAACAATCCTAAAATCGCTGGAATCGCCAGGTTATACAGCCAAAGCATGGTGCTTGCCGAGAACACCATCATTGTAAATGAAGTGTTGATACCAAGCTTAGCCAGCCAGATTTCAAAAACCCCGATACACACCGCTCCACGCACTGCAATCTCGGTGATTGTGATAAACGGAATTACTGTCATCAGCAGATATGTCAGCATAATCGGGATCATCGCCTCGAAATAGTTGAGCGGCACGTCGAAAGCCCAGATCAGCAGAACAAATTGGAACGAATACACCGCATATTTCGCTATCGCGAGAAGCAAAATCACAGCCAAATCTTTCTTCGAATAACTGCCGAAAATCTCCATATATTTTTCGGTTCTCGGGCGCCATTTTTGGGGAATCAGCCGCTGAATATGCCTCAAAATATGGATGTTGAAATAAATCAAATATCCTAAAACAATGATAATCAATGATATAATTAGGATATACCAATAATGCTTTTCTTGTCCGAAGAAAATCCATGCGATACAACCGAGGCTTACCGTGACGAGCATCTGCGCGATATTTCCCACAAAAGTTAGCATCGCCGCTTTGATTCGGTTGGCTTTCTCGAGTATGAAAATACGTCCGAGGAAGTCGCCTGTGCGGTTTGGAAACATCATTCCTGCTGTGATTCCGGTGAAAATCGCCGTGTAAGCTTTCTTGAAAGGCACCTTTTCGACTGGCAAAATCGATTTCTGCCATTTTCGTGTTTCGAAAGCCATGTTGACGGGCATCAAAATGAATGCGAGCACCATCAGGAGCACATTTTTCGGTGACGAGAAAGATGTTTTCACTGAGTTCCACATCACCGTAACATCTTGATTCTTAATGATTTTCACATAAAGCACCCAGCAGCCGGCGAGGACAATAAGAATTTTTATCGCCATCTCAGCGATTTTTCTTATTTTTGCATTATGTGAATTCGCACTCATTTCGACTGCAAAGATAAGAAATTTTGAAAACTGATAAAATAATATTAGGAATCGACCCGGGAACGATGGTCATGGGTTACGGTCTCATCCTTCAGAGAGGCAAGGAGTTGAGCATGATTCGCATGGGTGTTTTGAAGCTGAGTAAGCTTGAAAATCAAGCACTTAAGCTTCGGAAAATCTTTGAACGAGTGCTCGAGATCATCGACGAATATCATCCCGATGAGCTTGCCATTGAGGCTCCTTTCTTTGGAAAAAATGTGCAGTCGATGCTGAAACTCGGTCGTGCCCAAGGTGTTGCGATGGCGGCCGCTTTGTACCGCGACATCCCGATTTTTGAATATTCTCCAAGAAAAATAAAGCAGTCGATAACGGGAAACGGTGCCGCCTCGAAGGAACAGGTCGCCGCAATGGTGCAGAAACTCTGCAATTTCACCGAACATCCCGACTATCTCGACGCCACCGACGCCATGGCAGCGGCAGTCTGTCACAGTTTCCAAAACCAGCTCAACATAGTCGGAGGTACCGGCGAGTCGAAACTTCCGAAAATCCCAAAAGGAAAGAAATCATTCAACAGTTGGGAAGCGTTTTTACAGCAAAATCCTGAGAAAAAAGTATAAACTTTTAAAACCTCATCTCCAGATTCACTTTTACATCTGGATGCAACGATTTCCCTACCGGACATGTGTCAGCAGCGCGTTTGAGCATTGCCTTCTGAGCTTCGGTGTAGTCGTTTTTAGGGAATGTAATCACAATGTCGATTTGTCCGATGCGACGAGGGTCGGCGGCCATCGTTTTCGTTATCTCATAGGTGGCACCATCGATGTTAAAACCCTTTGTCTGAGCCGTGATTCCCATGATAGTCATCATGCAACCAGCCAACGCGGCACAAGCTAAATCGGTAGGAGAGAAGGCCTCACCTTTGCCGTGATTATCTGTCGGAGCATCAGTAATAATTGTGTTTCCCGATTGCAAATGCGTCATCTCATTGCGCAAATTGCCTTTGTAAGTTCCTTTTATTGTTGCCATAGTTTAAAAATTTATTCATTAATCATTGCTTCAACCAGGTTCCAGGCATCTTGGTAGATGTCTTTTAGTGTTGCGTTCAGCATGTAGCAAGGCGTCGAAAACACCTTGTTTTCCTTGTCGATGGCGACTCCGCCGTTGGTGGTCTCGGTGTGCCTGCAGCCGATCATCGCGAGCTCCTTGGCTTGACGGCATTGGCCGCTTCCCATGGTGACATTGACGTTTCCGAGCACTTTAGCGACCATCAAAGGCGCTATACACATTGCCCCGATAGGTTTCCCTTGGGCGTGAATGACGCGAATGGCCTTTTCAACCTCTTTATTGACCTTAAAATTGATGCCATCATATGCATACGAGAAGATATTTTTCGCTGCTCCACTGCCACCCGGGAAAAACAAAGCATCATAATCGTCGGCTTTGAATTTATTCATTGGCAAAATGTTGCCACGAACGATTCGAGCCGCTTCAACCATCATATTTCGACGCTCGTTGGCATGCTTCCCAATGGCGTGATTGTAAACCTCTGCCTGAAAAGCATCGGGTGCAAATGCTTGATACTCAATATTATGTTGATCCAAAGCCAGCAACAAAGTAACAGTTTCGTTGATTTCCGAACCATCAGCCGAGCCGCATCCGGCAAGCACAACAGCTACTTTTTTCATAACACCTCCTCCACTTTTTCTTCAACTTTTTTATATTGCTCGTTGATCTTCTCGATCCAGCCGTCCTTGTTTTCGTAAATCCAAGTCGCAACCTTCTCTGAGTTCTTGTAAAGCTTGGATTTCTCGCAAGTCTCTTTATCCAAAACATCTTTAATTCCGAAGAAATCGAGAAGCAAAATTATGATTCCGACAAGCAAAAATCCCTTCGCGATGCCAAAAGCTATACCGCCGAGTTTATCGATAAAACCAAGACTTACCGACTCAATAACCCCTGCAATTACATTTCCCAACCAATTGATAATCAACACTAAAGCGATAAAAACAACAATAAACGATATCACCGACATTGTATCCTGACTGACGTTGATGAGTTTCCCAAGCCATTGTCCTACCAAATCGGAAAGTTTGATGGCTCCGTAGATGCCGCCGATGAAGGCCGCAAGCGAAAAAGCCTCACGGATTATGCCGTTTTTCAATCCGCCATAAGCGAAGATTATCAATATGATACCGATGATAATGTCCAAATAATTCATGTTTTTATAACTTTACAAGGTTAATTCAGGGTGTAAAATTACAAATTTTTGAAAAAATTGAACCGTTTTTTTACAAAAATAATTATTTTTGCAGTTTAAATATACCAATTATGAATCTCGAAGAAGCTGAAAAAGAAGAAAAGAAATCGCTGAATTTCATTGAAGCGAAAGTTGAGGAAGATTTACGAAACGGCAAGAACGCCAAGCGAATTCAGACTCGTTTCCCTCCAGAGCCGAACGGCTACCTCCACATCGGTCACGCCAAGGCTATCTGTCTGGATTTCGGCATCGCCAAGAACTACGGCGGCGTTTGCAACCTGCGTTTCGACGACACGAACCCCACCAAGGAGAACATGGAATATGTCGACGCCATCAAGGAAGACATCCAATGGCTTGGCTATCAATGGGGTAACGAATATTACGCTTCAGATTATTTCCAGCAGCTTTGGGATTTTGCTATCGAACTGATTAAACGCGGCAAGGCATATATCGACGAGCAGTCGTCGGAGGAGATTGCAGCACAGAAAGGCACTCCTACGCAGCCCGGCACCGAGAGTCCATATCGTAACCGCCCTGTTGAGGAGTCGCTTGAACTCTTCAAAAAGATGAATTCGGGCGAAATTGAGGAAGGTAAGATGGTGCTTCGCGCAAAAATCGATATGGCCAACCCAAACATGCACTTCCGCGATCCTATCATCTATCGCGTGGTGAAGACTCCGCATCATCGCACCGGCACTAAATGGAACGCCTACCCGATGTACGACTTCGCTCACGGTCAGAGTGACTACTTCGAGGGTGTGACACACTCGCTTTGCACGCTGGAATTCGTGGTGCACCGTCCGCTTTACGACTTGTTTGTCGACTGGCTCAAGGAGATCCGCGGTGAAGGTGACAATATGGACGACAACCGTCCGCGTCAGACTGAGTTCAACAAGCTGAACCTCAACTACACCCTGATGAGCAAGCGTAACCTGCTGATTTTGGTGAAAGAAGGCGTGGTGAACGGCTGGGACGACCCGCGAATGCCTACTATTTGCGGTTTCCGTCGCCGTGGCTATACGCCTGAGTCGATACATAAATTTATCGATAAGATTGGCTACACAACATACGACGCTTTGAACGACTTTGCGTTGCTCGAAAGCTCGATTCGTGAAGACTTAAACGCCCGCGCGACGCGCGTGGCGGCCGTGATCAACCCGGTGAAACTAGTGATTACCAACTATCCGGAAGGACAGACCGAGGAACTCGAGGCTATCAACAACCCTGAAGACGAGAGCGCGGGCGTTCATAACATCACGTTCAGCCGCGAGCTGTGGATCGAGAAGGAAGACTTCATGGAATGCCCTCCGAACAAGTATTTCCGCCTCACTCCAGGCAAGGAAGTGCGCCTCAAAAACGCTTACATAGTGAAGTGCACGGGTTGCAAGAAGGATGAAAACGGCGAAGTCGTGGAGGTTTATGCCGAATACGACCCGATGACACGCAGCGGCATGCCAGAGGCCAACCGTAAGGTGAAGGGCACTATCCACTGGGTCAGTCAGGCACACTGCATCAAAGCGGAAGTCAGACTTTACGACCGTCTGTGGAATGTTGAAAACCCACGCGACGAGCTGGCGCGCTTGCAGGACGAAGGCAATACTCCAATCGAGGCGATGCGTAAGATGATGAACCCTAACTCATTGGAAATCAGAACTGAATGCTACGTTGAAAAATATATCGCCGACGCTAAACCGCTCGACCATTTCCAGTTCCAGAGAATAGGATATTTCACCGTCGACAAAGACAGCACACCTGATCATCTGGTGTTTAACAGAACAGTCGGATTGAAAGATACTTGGGCAAAAACGAACTAATATGAAAATTGAAACTGAATTCATAGAAGGCCTTTACGAGGCTTTACCTGAGGAAACGAGGCATTACCTCGACATCGCCATCGAAAAGATAGTCGAAGCCAAGCGCCGTGGCGGCAAGGTGGTCGTCGTTACAGGCTCAGGCCCTAACATCCACGAAGGCGTCACCACCTTGATTGCTGAGTTTATCAACAAGGGCTTGATCGACGGCGTGACAACAAGTTCGGCTGTCGTGTCGCACGAGATGGGCGGCGTTCTCGATAAGGTGAAACGTATCAACATCCACGATATCGGCGAGGAGTTTCTCGATTTCGAAAAGATGCCACGTGGTGATATCTTCGAGCTCACCGAACTCACTGACGCTCAATGGGCTGACCTCAAGAAAGAGATGATCATCAACGATGCTTTGGTGCAGCGTTGCAACGAGAAAGAAGGCACCGTCATCATCAAGGCGGCGGCTAACATGGCATATCCTATGGGCTTGCGCAACGAGTCGTTTGCCGCAAGTATCATGGAGATTGCGCACACCAAACACGTCCCGTTTGAGGAAGTCGTTGGTTGGGGCTGCGATGAGCGTACCATGCTCGGTGCAGGTGCCCGTAAAGGCGTGCCGGTGCTCGTGAGCGTTCCGCAGCTTATCGGCGGCGGACAGGTCGGCATCAGCATCGCCGACAGTATCCCGGTGAGCGACAGAACCTTCCGTATCTCACGCATGCTTGGCAGCGCCGACGTCATCATCGAGTCGGCGGTGGCTTTGACACAGGAGATTCACGACGGTCCGTTCGAGACATACACCGGTCACGGCATCTGGGCGCACTGGAGCGGATATCCGACTTACAGCTTGAAAGACAAGACCTTGATTCGTTTCGACCTTGACGAAAATCTCAAGAAAGCTTGGGATCTCGATAAGAAATCGGGCGAGGTGCAGGCCGCTATCGATAAAGGTCTGCCGAAGACAAAAATGTCGAAAATCCCATTCCGTATGGAGATGTCGGCATTCTCACGTCTCGAGAATTCGATCCCTGTTATCGGCGACATCGGCGTGCTTTGGTCGGTGATGGCATTGAAAGTGGCTCAGGCGCTCAACGTCGAGCTCGACTACATCAGCTATCCGCAACAGACCGAGCCTGGCAAGGCGATGCGCGAATGGATTGTCGACAACATCGACTATATGAAAATGGATAAGATCAAGCAGTGGCTTAATAGTTAAAAGTTTGTAAAGTTTATAAAGTTAAAAAGTTATAAAGATGAATAACACAGCATCAGTTAAACTCTATAACCTTGATTTTGATGAGGTTAAGACGTATTTGTTTGCGATATTGTTTGTGGCCGGCAACATTGTTTTGCCGCAGCTTTGCCACCTCATCCCGAATGGCGGTCTGATCTTCCTGCCAATCTATTTCTTCACCTTGATTGCCTCTTACAAGTACGGCATGAAGGTCGGTTTGATGACAGCAATTTTGTCGCCTATCGTCAACAGTCTGCTTTTTGGAATGCCTCCAGCGGCAGTGGTTCCGAGCATCCTTATCAAGTCGATTTTCCTGGCAGTTTCGGCAGCTTGGGTAGCTGAAAAGACTCAGAAAGTGTCGCTTTGGACCATTCTTTTGGTGGTCTTGGCCTATCAGGTGTTTGGCTGCCTCGTCGAATGGCTCATCGAAGGCTCATTCGTTGCCGGATTCAACGATTTCCGCATCGGAATTCCAGGAATGCTCATCCAGTGGATCGGAGGATACCTGTTTATTAAGTACATAAAATGACTTCCTTAGAACAGGCTAAGTCATTGTTAATCACCACAAATTCAACTATTGTGGTGGTTTTAAACGGAGAGGTTTTCACTTCGCAGGAGCGGGGTGTGAAACCTCTTCTTCATCTTTTGACGGAGAAAAAAGGCTTTTTGAAAGGCGCTTCCGTTGCCGACAAGGTTATCGGGAAAGCCGCAGCCCTCTTGATGGTTTTAGGCGAAATCAAAGAAGTTCACACGCTGATAATATCAGAACCTGCAATCAAAGTCTTTGAAAAGCACAATATCCCTTGTTATTACGACAAAAAAGTCGACCGCATAGTAAACCGCACAGGTGACGGATTATGTCCAATGGAAACGCTCTGTCTGGATGTCGAAAACCCGCAGGAGGCGTTTGACCGTATCACCTCACTTTGATTTCAAATCCAGACCAGTCGTCGCTGTTTGTCAGCAGATCATGGTAATAACAGATATTTTCCTTGGTGATTTTCTCGCCGTTAACCGAGACTATCCTGTCGCCGACCTTGAAGACTTCATTGCCGTCGATGAGACGTGTCAAAATCTTCAATTTGCCTTTGTCGGCAATGAGTTTGTAGCGGACAGGGTGATATGGCTTGACCTCATCATTGATATGGGGCCTGGCATATAATCTGGGTCCTCCGGACGATACTGATATTATCCAGTCGAACTGCGAGATGGCCTTGAACCCCATATTGTTATCCGCAAGGTTTTTCACATAGATTATCTCGGTCTCTTTGTCGGTGTCAGCGATATTGAACTTTACTTTAGGGGCATTTACAAACCGTTGCTTATCAGTATGACCGCCAATACCGGTTCCAAACGATCCTTCATAGACGTAATCGTCTGCTTGAGGGTTTTCAACCCTTTGCTCATCTTTCAAAACAAAGCCGGCACGTCCGTTTCCAGTGTCGAAGATGCATTTATATTCCACACCGTCGATTTGAGGATAAACCCACAGCACATTCCGTTCATACGTGCATTTTACGGGAACATAACCTGTGGTGTCAATCGTATCCGAATAATTGACAAACCTTATCTCACTATTAGTGAAATCTAAAATTTCATGACCTATGTGAAGGCTTTCAAAACCCAATAAATGGTGGTCGGTGATTGTATATTTTTCACAAAGAGGCTGTTCCGGAAACAAGACAGCCTGTCCAAGTCCTGTGTTATAAATCTCCTCCGTCCCGACTTTTGTATACAGCGTCGTGATTTTGATACTTGATTTTTTGTCGACACCTGTCACCCGAAAACGATAAAACTTCATTCCTTCGGGGCGTGTGCTCGGCGTATACATCAACGTCATAATCGAATTGTCACCCGTATCGTAAATCAACGAATCAGGCTCGCCATTCAACTCAGCCTTGAAAACAATATGTTGCCCGTTATTTTTGAAATGTATTGTGTCATCAAATCGGACATCAACCACCACAATTTCATCTGTACACACCTTTAACGTATGAATATACAAGCTCACAGGGAAAAAATAGAAAAACGCGGCACATAATGCCACTATTACAGCCAAAATTACGAGAAAAACTCTCTTAGTTTTCTTTTTCATAAAATTTAAATTCACAGGTTAATTATTGGCTGCAAAGTTACAAAAATTATCAATTATTTGTTTTTATTTCATATTTTTGCAAACTAGAACTACTCATCATGAAAATATCCTCCCAATCCCTTATCCTCCCGACAAAATTTCTTTTGCCCGCTAAAAAAACAAAGGGGCACAATTTCTTGCGCCCCTTCATAACATGTCATTCAACAAGTAATTATTCTGCTTTTACTTCTTCTTCAGGATTGGTAAGCTGTTTGTAAATCACAGCGTTGCAGCCCAATTGGATTGGGTAGTAGAGAATCATTACGATAACGTTGAGGATAGCGCCAACGTGTGGAATTATACCAAGGATACCTGTTACAATGCCGAGGGCGATAGCCAAGATGATGCTGATAAAGAACATGCGCCATTTGTTACCATAGGTAAGTTCGTTTGACTTACGAAGTGCATCAAGAGCGTGAAGGTCTTTGTCGATGAACAGATAAATTGCGAGAACCCAAGCGTATGACAAGACGATACCCGGGATAATACCCATCAGGAATGCCGGAACCATTGCCATTGCCTGCAAACCGACGAGGATAAAGAATTCACCCATGTTCTTGCGGAATTTTGCATCGAAAATGAAGAGAGGGTTGATGATGTTGCCCTTGCTCAACTCTACAGGAATCGACATCATTGCGATTGTTGTACCAACGTTGAGGTAAGGAATCCACACTGTCACGACATAGAGAATTGTTGCCAAAACCAATGACACAATGTTCTTAATGCCAATGCCTACGCCTTCGGTAAGCACTTCTTTAATGTCAAGTTTTTTCATGTTTTTAGTTATTTAAAGTTAGTTTTTCACCGCAAAGATAGAAAACTTTTAATACAAAAACAAATTTTTTGAAAAAAAATAGGGACGCACGCGGTGCATCCCTACTCTAAACTCTACACTCTAAACTCTACACTACTTTTTACTACGTTTCTTCGAAGCGTTATCCGGATTGTTAACAATATCAAGGCAATCCTGATATGTGAGGTTGTTGGCGTCGTACTGGCGCGGAATCTTGTAGTTGGCCTTTTTGTATGAAATATAGATTCCGAAACGGCCTCTCAACACTTTCATGTCGGCGTCTTCAGCGAATGTCATCACCACATTGTCGGCATCCGATTTGCGCTTGCTCTCAATGATTTCGATGGCGCGCTGGAAGGTCACCAACGACGGGTCGTCGAGTTTCGAAAGGCTGTAGAAAGCGTTTTTATGCTTCAAATACGGACCGAAACGGCCGATGGCAACCTGAATCTCTGCTTCTTCGTATTCGCCAAGCGAACGTGGGAATGCGAACAGATCCAACACCTCGTCCAAAGTGATTGTCTCGATGCTCTGATCTTTGTGCAAGCCTGCGAACTTCGGTTTTTCGTCAGATTCGGTGTCGCCGATCTGTGCTACCGGACCGAAACGACCGATCTTCACGTAGACGTTCTTGCCTGAGACAGGGTCGACGCCAAGAAGCTTCTCACCGCTGAATTTACCTGAGTTGTCGCCGGTTTCGGTGATGGTCTTGTGGAAATCTTTGTAGAATTCTTTAATCATCTTGTTCCACTCGCAGCGACCTTCAGCAATCTTATCGAATTCCTTCTCCACATTAGCTGTGAAGTTATAGTCGACGATGGTCTCGAAGTAGCTGATCAAGAACTTGTTGACGAGCACTCCGATGTCGGTAGGGACGAGCTTTGCCTTCTCGTAGCCGATGTTCTCTTTGCCTGTCTTTTCAGTGATTTTATTCTTTTTCAGAGTATAAATCTTGTAGGTGCGAGTCTCGCCTGCGATGTCTTTCTTCTCGACGTATTCTCTCTTCTGAATGGTTGAGATTGTCGGAGCGTATGTTGAAGGACGGCCGATGCCGAGTTCTTCCATTTTCTTAACGAGTGAAGCTTCAGTGTATCTGAACGGCTTACGTGCGAAGCGCTGCTGTGCTTCCATCTTGTCGAGATCCAACACCTGACCGACTTTCATTGGCGGAAGCATGCTGTTGACGCTCTCGCCGTTTTCGTCGTCGACGCTCTCGATGTAAACCTTAAGGAATCCATCGAAGAGAACCACTTCGCCTGATGCCACGAAGTCTTTGTCGGAATTGGAAACATCGATGTTTACTGTGGTTTTCTCAATCTGTGCGTCGGCCATCTGTGATGCGATGGTACGTTTCCAGATGAGCTCATAAAGCTTACGTTCGTCGGCGGTACCTTTGATGTTCTGTTGGTCGAGGTATGTCGGACGGATAGCTTCGTGAGCTTCCTGTGCGCCCTTGCTCTTTGTGGTGAACTGGCGGGTCTTGACATACTGTGCGCCATAAAGGTTTTCAATCTCCTTCTTGGCCTGACCGAGTGCGAATGTCGAGAGGTTGACGCTGTCGGTACGCATGTAGGTGATCTTTCCTGATTCGTAGAGCTGCTGGGCGATACGCATGGTGTTGCTCACCGAGAAACCGAGCTTACGGCCGGCTTCCTGCTGCAGTGTCGAAGTGGTGAACGGAGGTGCCGGGCACTTTGATACCGGCTTCTTCTCCACCGCCTTGATGGAATATTCGGCAGCTTTGCAGTTTTCGAGGAACTTATAAGCCTCTTCTTCGGTGTCGAAGCGGGTTGGAAGCTCAGCAAACAGCTGATATTCATGGTTGTCGATGGTGAACGAGAAGTTCGCTGTGATGCGGTAAGCGCTGCTGTTGACGAAGTTTTTGATCTCGTCTTCGCGCTCCACTATGAGGCGCACTGCCACGCTTTGCACACGACCAGCCGAAAGAGCAGGTTTCACTTTCTTCCAGAGGAGTGGTGACAGCTCGTAACCTACGAGACGGTCGAGGACGCGGCGTGCCTGCTGAGCGGCCACAAGGTCCATGTCGATCTTACGCGGGTTGTCGATAGCGTGCAAAATAGCCGGTTTTGTGATCTCGTGGAACACAATACGGCGGTATTTATCCTCATTCAATCCAAGTGTCTCATAGAGATGCCATGAAATTGACTCTCCTTCGCGGTCTTCATCGGATGCCAGCCACACCATCTCGGCGCCTGCCGACAGCTTCTTCAGTTCCGCAACAAGATGTTTTTTATCGTCCGGGACCTCATATTCCGGCATGAAGCCGTGGTCCATATCCAAACTCAAATTCGATTTGTTTAAATCCCTTACATGTCCGTAACTCGATTTTACCATGAACTCCTTACCCAAAAAGCCTTCAATTGTCTTTGCCTTCGCCGGAGACTCAACTATCACAAGATTCTTTACCATAACAAAAATTTAAATTTCACACTAATTTTTCGCGCTGCAAAATTACTACATTATTATTTTAAAAATGAAATAATTTTTTAAAAAATTTTTATTTTGGTTGATAATCAATGGGTTACAATTTATCTGGGCGAATAATGATTCGCCCCTACGGATTTTTTTCGTATTTTTGCAGCATGATAATAATCGACAATGTCATAGTGACCGATGAGTTCCTCAACGCCCGTTTCTGCTGTCAGCTGGCGCGTTGCAAGGGCGAATGCTGTGTGGCGGGTGACGCCGGTGCGCCTCTCGAGCCCGATGAGGTCGGAATCATCGAGGAAAATATCGAAAAGATTAAGCCTTACATGCGTCAGGAAGGCATTGAGGCCATTGAAAAAAACGACGTTTACGATTACGACGACTTCGGCGGCTTGACAACTCAGCTTGTCAACGGAGAGGAGTGCGCTTTTGTTTATTTCCACGAAAACGGCACGGCACTCTGCGCCATCGAAAAGGCTTATAAAGAAGACAAAATCGACTTCTGGAAACCCATCAGCTGCCATCTTTACCCAATAAGACTGCTCGAAAAAGACGGTTTCACGTATATAATGTATCACGAGTGGAGCGTATGCGTGCCCGCGAAGCGTTTCGGCGAAAAGGAATGCATCCCGCTGTATAAGTTTTTAAAAGAACCATTGATAAGAAAATTCGGCGAAAATTGGTACCAAAGACTCGAAAAACAAATTTTTTCAAAAAAAAGTTGCAATATTTGAAAAATTTTGCTTAATTTTGTAAGTTAATTTTCGACACAAATGAAGGTATTATTTATCCACCAAGAAATCACGCCGTATCTCAAAGAGACTCCGATGTCTTTGATTGGCCGATACTTACCGCAGGGAATTCAGGAAAAAGGGAAGGAAATCCGCATCTTCATGCCTCGTTTCGGTAACATCAACGAACGCCGCAACCAGCTGCATGAGGTGATTCGTCTTTCGGGTATGAACATGATTATCAACGACACTGACCATCCGTTGATCATCAAAGTGGCTTCAATCCAGAAGGCAAGGATTCAGATTTATTTCATTGACAACGACGACCTGTTTACGAAGAGAAAATACACTATCGCTGATAAAAACGAAGATTTCTACGAGGATAACGACGACCGCGCTGTGTTCTTCTCACGTGGCGTCATCGAGACGGTGAGAAAGCTCAACTGGCCGCCAGATATCATCCACTGTCACGGCTGGATGAGTTCGCTGGTGCCGCTTTACATTAAACGCGCATTCAAAGACAACCCGCTCTTCAGCGATTCGAAGGTTGTTTATTCGCTTTATGACGACGATTTCAAAGGCGCTTTCAACGTGAATTACGACAAGAAACTCAAGATGCCGGGCATAGTCGCAAAAGAGATAAAATGGCTCAAAAACCCAACATATGCTAATATTCAGAAATCGGCACTCGATTTCGCTGACGGCATAGTCATGGCAAGTCCAAATATCAACAAAGATGTCGAAAAATACGCCAGATCATTGAAAAAACCTATCCTTGAATACCAAGGAGAAGAAAATTACGTTGATGCTTACAACGACTTTTATGATAAGATAATGGCATTATGACAAAGACACGTGTTTTAACACTGATATTTCTTGTAATTCTGATAGGCTTCTCATCGTGCAGAAAAAAACCTGAGAAAATCGGCAACGATCTGCAGCCTAGCAATAGTCTTGTGTCGGTAGCTTTCAGCGACGAACAGGATGTCGTGGCCAGCACCTTCACCGTGCCGAAACTGAGCACCAAGATGCTTGGCTATACCTTCTTGGGCAACAACAATGACCCTATCTTCGGTATCTCGAATTTCGATTTTTATACCCAATTTTCACTTTCTACTGAAAGCCAGACCTGGGGTGACAATGCCGTCGTCGACTCGATGGTTTTAAACCTCACCTACAACGGCTATTATGGAGATACTTTGGGATATATGACTGTGAAAGCGTATGAGGTTCTTGAAGACATGTATGTCGACTCGTCATATTATTCGAATATGGTCCTTGAATGCGACGAGCTGGAGCTCGCAAACCATGACTTCAGTCCAAGGCCGCACACTGCGCCCGACACCATCCTCGACAGAGGCGTGCTGCGCATCCCGATCAACCCGGCTCTTGGACAGAAATTCATCGACAACGAAGAAGAGTTGTCGTCGGATTCGAAGTTTAAGGAGTTTTTCAAAGGACTGCATGTGCAGTGCGATATCAACAATGAAGAAGCGGCGATTTGTTACTTCAACATGACGCACAGCTATACCTATCTGCGCATGTATTATCATAACGATACCGATACTCTTCATTATGATTTCAGAGTATATTCATCGGATGCGAGGTTTAATCATTATTACCATGATTTCAACGCTGCTCCGAACCCGATAACGTTTAACGATACTGTAAATAACGCTAAATTGTATATCCAAGGCGCTGCGGGAGCTAGGGTTTGGCTCAACTTCCCGAACCTTCAGCAGTGGGTCGACACTCTCGACGGCCATGTGGCTATCAATGAGGCAAAGCTGATACTCTCGGGAGCTGTCACCGACACGGCCGACTACGCCCCACCGGCGCGGCTTATCGTGGCGGGAGCTAAGTTCGATACGGATACTACCTACGCCCTGCTTCCTGATCAGCTCGTCGGCACAGAGTACTACGGCGGTTATTACGACGCCACCGACGGCAAGGTGTGGTTCCGCATCACGGAATACATCCAGAATGTTATACAAAACGGAGCTTACGCCACCGAATGCAACGGCTTGTTGATATATGCCGACCAGGGTTCTTACTCGCCGCGCCGGTGGGCGTTCCACGGTCCGCAGAGCGACAGTCTCGACAAGCGCGTTCGTCTGGAAATCGTTTATTCACTTTTAAATGACTGAGAAATATGAAAAAATTATTATTAATACTTTGCGTTTTTTTAGGTATGGCAGCACAAGCACAAGACAAAGAGACAAAAGTCTTGATTAAGACTACTAAGGGCGACATCACGGTGATGCTTTATAACGACACCCCGCAGCATCGCGACAATTTTATCAAACTCGTCAACGAAGGCTGGTTTACAGGCTCTCCGTTCCACCGCGTCATCAAGAACTTCATGATTCAGGGCGGACAGAATGCCGACGGTAGCGTCGACCCGGGATATCGCATCCCTGCGGAGATCAAACCGAACCATTTTCATAAAAAAGGCGCCCTCGCAGCAGCACGTCAGGCCGACCAGGTGAACCCTCAGAAGATGTCGAGCGGCTCACAGTTCTACATCGTGCAAGGAAAAGTCTGGAATGAGACTGAACTCAATATGTTTGAGAGCCGTTACGGCAAGGTGTTCAGCGCAAAACAGCGTCAGACCTACCAGTCGATAGGCGGCACACCACATCTCGACGGCGACTACACCGTGTTTGGCGAGGTGCTTGAAGGTCTCGATGTTGTCGATAAAATCGCTGCAGTGAAGACAGGCTACATGGACGTCCCGGTAGAGCCGGTTACAATAATCTCAATGGAAATTGTGAAATGAAAGAGAAAATAGAAAAAATATTATCGGAAGTGAAGTCATTCCACGCCGACAGCAAAGAGGCGCTGGAGCAGTTCCGTATTCAATATCTTAGCAAAAAAGGCACCATTACAGAGCTTTTCACCGAGTTTAAACAGGTGGCTCCCGAGATGCGTAAAGAGATGGGAATGCGCCTGAATGAGCTTAAAAACACCATCCAGGATATCATCGACGAGCAACAGAAGCAGTTTGAGACAAAGAGCGAGGGTAAGACTGACCTCGACCTCAGTCTGCCGGTCGACGCCATGAACGGCTCACGTCACCCACTTTCTATTGTGAGAAACGAGATCAACGACATCTTCAAACGTCTCGGCTTCGTTGTGGCTGAAGGTCCGGAGGTGGAAGACGACTTCCACGTGTTCTCGGCCTTGAACTTCCCGCCCGATCACCCGGCGCGCGACATGCAGGACACCTTCTTCGTGACGAAATCGCCCGATGTGGTGCTCCGTACGCATACCTCGAGCGTGCAGGTGCGCGTGATGGAACAGGGCAAGCTCCCGATCCGTATCATAGCCCCTGGAAGAGTATTCCGTAACGAGGCCATCTCAGCCCGCGCACACTGTATCTTCCATCAGATCGAAGGACTTTACATCGACAAAAACGTGTCGTTTGCCGACCTGAAGCAGACTTTGTATCACTTCGTGCAGGAATACTTCGGCGAAGGCACAAAAGTGCGTTTCCGCCCGTCGTATTTCCCGTTTACCGAGACTTCGGCCGAGATGGATATCTCGTGCAACATCTGCGGAGGCGAGGGCTGTAACATCTGCAAACACACCGGCTGGGTTGAGATTCTCGGTTGCGGCATCTGCGATCCTAACATCCTCAAGGCCTGCAACATCGACCCTGAAGAATACACCGGTTTCGCATTCGGAATGGGTATCGAACGTATCGCGATGTTGAAGTATCAGATCAACGATTTGAGAATGTTTTTCGAGAATGATTTAAGATTCTTGAAACAGTTCGAGAACGCTTAATTAAGAATTAATTATTTCAATCTCATGCATTTCGATGTCCTCAAGTAGGGCATCGATTTTGCTATTCATGTCCAAATCAACGAGATAGGCAAACTGAACACCTTCGATATGCTTGATTTTATTGAGCAAATCGGCGAGGTTTTCGTCGTTGATGAAATTACGGATCACGATGAGATAATCGGTTTGTGGCGTGAAATTAACCCAGCGGCCTTCTGAATTCACAATCTCGACAAGGTTGAAAGTGTTGCAGTTTTCACCGCCGTCGTAGAGGTAAAAAGAGAACTCCAGGCCATCTTCGTTGACGATATCGGAATACTTTACCAGATTGATATTCAACAACTTATTGATGTGCCACGCGAGTTTGTAATCCTCGAGATGGGTGCAGATGCCTACGATTTTTATGTCATCGAAGGGCTCGACGACGATTTTTTTCTTTTTCTTTACCATAACCTATTGTTTTTCAGTGTCTTGCAACTCTTCTTCCATCTGGTGCCAGGTCTTTTCAGCTGCCAGTTGCTCGGCTCCTTTTATCGAATAATCGACGGCTTTTCCGTATTCTTTGTCATCGACGAGGATCTGAATCACGTAAAGTTTGTCGAAGCCGTCGCCTTGAGTGCCGACGTGCTTAAACTCGACATGATGTTTCTCTTTCTGCGACCATTCGAGAAGTTTGCTCTTGTAGTTGACGTCGTTTTTCTCGATGTCGTTGATGTCGAGATGCATCAGTATGATATGGTCAACGATGATTTTATAGGTGAAATTATAGCCTCTGTCGAGGAAAAGAGCGCCCGTGAAAGCCTCGAAGGCGTTGCCACCTATCGAGCGGAACTGTGAGTGGCGGTCGTGCGACTTGGCGTACATCACCATGTTGTCGAAGCCCAGCTTCATCGAGAGTTTGTTCAACGAGGCGCGGCTCACTATCTTCGAGCGCATCTCGGTGAGAAAGCCCTCCTGTTTGGTCGGAAATTTCTTGAAAAGATACTGCGCCACGATGGAACTGAGCACTGCGTCGCCCAGATATTCCAGTCGCTCGTTGTTGACAGTGATGCCGCTTAACTTTCTGGTACTCACCGACTTATGAGTAAAAGCGAGCTGATAAAGCGCTATGTTGTGCGGATAAAATCCGAAAACATTATTTATGTAGCGAGCCAAATCTTTTTCGGCTTTGTTGTGATAGCGAAAAAGACTGAACATGGTTAGAATTTCTTGAAGATGACACTTGAGTTGTGCCCGCCGAAGCCAAAGGCGTTGCTGATGGCGTAGTTGACGGTTCTCTTCTTAGGTTTCCAGAAGGTGAAATCGATCTTAGGATCGATGTTCGGGTCGTCGGTGAAATGGTTTATGGTTGGTGGTACTATGTCGTTTTGGCAAGCCAGCACTGCTGATATTGCCTCGATGGCGCCTGCGCCTCCGAGGAGGTGGCCTGTCATCGATTTTCCTGAGTTTATCGACATGTCGTAGGTATGCTCGCCGAACACGTTCAATATTCCGATTATCTCCGGGATATCGCCTGCCGGCGTCGATGTTCCGTGAGTGTTGATATGGTCGATGACGTCAGGGGTTATGTTTGCTTCTTTCAAAGCGCGACGCATACTCAACGCGGCGCCCTGTCCTTCAGGGTGCGGCGCGGTGATATGATGAGCGTCGGCCGACTCTCCGCAGCCCACGATCTCGCCGTAGATCTTGGCGCCGCGTTTGAGGGCGTGGTTGAGTTCCTCGAGCACGAGGCAGCCTCCACCCTCACCCATCACGAAGCCATCGCGGTCGGCGTCGAAGGGACGCGAGGCCGTCTTAGGGTCGTCGTTACGGGTCGAGAGCGCTTTCATGGCCTCGAAGCCTGCCACGCTGATAGGGCATATAGGAGCTTCGGCGCCGCCGGCTATCATCACCTCGTTACGACCGTAGTGGATGTAACGGAAGGCGTTGACGATGGCGTTGGCCGACGAAGCACATGCCGAGACGGTGCAGTAGTTCGGACCTTGAAAACCGTATTTTATTGAGATATTACCTGCCGAGAGGTCGGGAAGTAGCTTCGGAATGGTGAAAGGACTCACACGCGGAGTGCCGTCACCCCTTGCGAAATCGATGGTTTCGAGCGAAAGACTCTCGATTCCGCCTATGCCAGATGCAAAGATAACACCGACTTCGGTGAAGTCAGTGTTATCGCTTGTGATGCCTGAATCCTTAATCGCTTCGTCCGCCGAAATCATGGCGTACTGTTCGACTTTGTCAAGCTTGCGTGCTTCTTTTCTATCGAAGTATTGGAACGGGTCGAAATCCTTGATCTCGCAGGCTATGCGTGACTTGAATTTCTCTGCGTCGAAATGTGTAATCATACCAGCGCCGCTGACACCTTTTAAAAGGCTGTCCCAGTATTCCGGGACGTTTTTGCCGATCGGCGTGATAGCTCCTAAGCCGGTTATGACTACACGCTTTAACTCCATAAGTTAAGCAATATGTTCTTCGATATATTTGATAGCGTCGCCAACAGTCTGGATATTCTCTGTCTGATCGTCAGGAATTGATACGCCGAATTCTTTTTCGAAATCAAGAATCAATTCAACAGTGTCAAGAGAGTCGGCACCTAAATCTTGTGTAAAGTTTGCTGTTTCAACAACTTCTGATGGATCAACACCTAATTTATCAACGATGATTGATACAACTTTCTCTTTAATTTCTGACATTTTCAATAATTTTTAATTAATAAATCTTTTTCTGCTCTAAAGAAAAACTTCTGCAAAGGTAAGTCTTTTTTTCAAACGAATGACAAAAAAAATGCCTTTTTTGACCTTTAAAAATATAACATATTGATTTACAACACCTTAGAAAATGCGTTTTTTGAAGAAAAATTTACAATTTTTATTAAAATTTTGATTTTTACGATTTTTGATGGATTATTCATAAAATTTTCGTAATTTTACACCTTATTAATATTGCGGTTTATGATAACTAAAGATACAGAAAAAATATTCCTTTTAGATGCTTATGCGTTGATTTACAGGGCGTTTTTCGCTTTGAACAAGAATCCGCGGATGACGTCAAAGGGCTTGAATACCTCTGCGATTATCGGTTTTTTGAACACTCTTTACGAGGTTTTGAAAAACGAAAAACCTTCGCATATCGGCATCGCTTTCGATCTTGGCGCCCCTACCCTGCGCACTGAAAACTTCTGCGATTACAAGGCAAACCGCGAGGAGATGCCGCCCGATTTGAGAGCTTCGATTCCTTATATCATAGAGATTATCAAAGGTTTCAACATCCCGATTTATGCCGCCGAAGGCTATGAAGCCGACGATGTGATCGGTACTTTGGCGAAAAAAGCCGAAAAAGCAGGGTATCTCACTTATATGATGACGCCAGATAAGGACTTCGGTCAGCTAGTGAGCGACAATATTTTCATTTACAAACCTGCAAAATTCGGCGACCCCGCAACTATTATGGGACCGAAGGAGGTTTGCGAGAAATATGGCATCAACACTCCCACGCAACTTATTGATATTCTCGGACTTTGGGGAGATGCGAGCGATAACATCCCGGGAATTCCTGGTGTTGGCGAGAAGACAGCATCGAAGTTTGTGCAGGAATATGGTTCAATGGAAGGTCTTTTCGAGCATGTAGAGGATTTGAAGGGCAAGATGAAGGAAAATGTCATCAATTTTGCCGAACAAGGTAGGATGTCGAAGATGCTGGCGACCATCAATACAGAAGCGCCAGTGGAGTTTGATGTTGAGGAATTGAAGGTTAAGTCGCCGAATCTACCAGCGCTTTTGAAGATTTTCGAGGAGCTGGAGTTCAGGACGATGGCAAGGAAGATTGTTGCTGACTATAAAGACGTGGTGGAACAAAAGCCTGTTCAAAAACCAGTGCAAGCTGAAAAACCTGTCGTCGAAAAGCAAGCAGTTGCAAAAGCGGCCGAGCCAAAAGAATTGGATCTGTTTTCGGAGCTCGCCGAGAACTCAGAGGGCTTGGAGTACTCGTTGTTTTCATCAAAAGCAACTGCTGCTTCAGTGAGTCACAACTATAAAACGATTGCGACCGACGCTGACCTCAAGCCGCTTTTGCAACTGCTTGAAAAAGCTGATGTTTACGCTGTTGATATTACAGCGAATGTAGTTTCGTTTGCGTTGAAAGCACACGAGGCTTATACGGTGCCTTTCGCTTTTATCAAAAAGTTTGCAAAAATCTTCGCAAATACTAAGAAAACCATAGTTGGTCACAACCTGAAATCGGTCATTTCAATACTCCGTCGCAATGGTATCGAACTGAAAAACAAGCTCTTCGACACCATGATTGCGCATTATCTCATCGAGCCGGAGCAGCGTCACACAATGGATTATCTCGCCGATGTGTATCTGAACTATACCATCACGAATAATTCAGCCGAAAATGCCGATATAGCTTATCAGTTTTATGAGAAATTCAAGCCGATTCTTGTTGAAAATCAATTAGATAAGCTTTTTAATGAGATTGAAATGCCGCTTGTCCCTGTGCTTGCCACCATGGAAGCTAACGGCGTGAAAATCGATAGTGACAACCTCCGTCAGATCAGCGAACAGCAGGCGCTGGAGATTCAAGATATTGAAAATCAGATATTTAAGGCGGCTGGAACGACGTTCAACATCGCTTCACCGCGACAGCTTGGCGAGGTTTTGTTCGAAAAAATGAAGCTAAAAGCGCCAGCAAAGAAGACCAAAACGGGTCAGTACCCTACTGGCGAAGAGGTGCTTCAGAAGATTATCAACGTGCATCCGATTATTCAGCAAATCCTTGATTATCGCGGACTTACGAAGCTGAAATCGACTTACGTTGATGCGCTTCCGGCTCTGATAAGCAAAGAAGACGGACTGGTGCATACCTCTTATAATCAGGCAGTTACGGCTACTGGACGATTGAGTTCAACGAACCCGAACTTGCAAAATATTCCAGTGCGAACTGACAAAGGTCGTGAAATCCGTAAAGCATTCGTGCCACGTGATAAAAACCATATTTTGCTTGCAGCCGATTATTCGCAAATCGAGCTTCGAATCATCACACATTTGAGTGGCGATCCAGCGATGAGCGAGGCATTCCGTGAAGGGCTTGACATCCATGCGGCAACAGCAGCTCGAGTTTACAAAGTGCCGATTGAGAAAGTCACAAAAGACATGCGTCGTCACGCAAAAGCAGTGAATTTCGGCATAATTTATGGAATGTCGGCCTTCGGATTGGCTGAAAGACTGGGCATTTCGCGCTCGGAAGCGGCTTCAATTATTGAAAATTATTTCAAGGAATACGTTGGTATTCAACAATATATCAAAAACAACATCGAGTTTGCACGCCAACATGGGTATGTTGAGACAATGCTCGGAAGGCGCCGTTATCTGCGCGACATCAACGCTTCGAATAGTGTGGTGCGCAACTTCGCTGAGCGAAATGCCGTGAATGCGCCTATCCAGGGAAGCTCTGCCGACATGATTAAAATTGCTATGTCAAACATCTATAAAGCGATGAACGACAAACAGTTACAGTCAAAAATGATACTTCAGGTGCACGACGAGCTGGTTTTTGATGCTTGTCTGGACGAATTGGAAATTTTAAAAGAAATTGTTAACGATAAAATGGTAAACGCGCTGCCGCTGAACATCCCGGTGGTTGTAGAACTTAACACGGGGACTAACTGGCTGGAAGCGCATTAATTTAGGCCATTGGCCGTTGGCTGTTAGCTGTTGGCAGCTAATGGCTAATAGCCAATAGCCAAAAGCTAAAAACTGGAATTATGGCCGAACACAATGATTTAGGAAAATGGGGCGAACAGATCGCCCGTGACCTTCTTATTTCGAAGGGTTATCAAATTTTAGAACAAAATTGGAACTGCGGTCACAAAGAGATCGACATCATCGCCAAAGACGGCGACGAACTTGTGATTGTGGAGGTGAAAACGCGCCGGGTATCGACTCTCGTCGACCCCGAAGAGACAGTCGATAAGATAAAGCAACGCTATCTCATCTGGTCGGCGGAAGCTTATGTTGAGCGCAACAACCTCGACATGGATGTGCGCTTCGACATTGTGGCTATCGTGGTGGATAATAAAAACGAACGTCGGGTAGAACACATTGAAAATGCGTTCTACCCGACGATAAGTCGTCGCAGGTAATCAACAGATTATCCTACATTGCAGCCTGGAGCCACCACGTCGCTCGGAGTGATCACGACCAAACGGCCGTCTTTGTCCTCCGCCGAGAGTATCATGCCCTGACTTTCAACGCCTTTGAGCTTACGTGGCTCGAAGTTGGCGATGAAGCAGACCTGCTTCCCAACGAGGACCTGTGGGTCTGGGTAATACTTGGCGATACCGCTCACAATGGTGCGTTTCTCCATGCCATCCTCAATGAGGAACTGCAGCAGCTTGTCGGCCTTCGGCACCTTGGTGCATTCCAAAACGGTACCAACGCGGATGTCGACCTTCATGAAGTCGTCGAAACTCACATTCGGTTTGACCTCATTGGGTTTCCAGGCGTTGAGCTCGTTCTGTTTCTTGGTGTCTTCCAGCTTCTTGATCTGGGCTTCAACAACACTGTCTTCAATCTTTTCGAACAGCAACTCCGGCTGACCGATAACGTGACCTGCGTTAAGCAAAATCGTAGCATCTGCCTGATTCCAGCTTGTCACCTCGAGACCAATCATCTTTTGGAGTTTCTTTGCGCTGAATGGCAGGAACGGTTCGCTCAAAATAGCGAGTTTTGCTACTATTTGCAACGAAAGCGCCATCACTGTCTTGGTGCGCTCAGGGTCGGTCTTGAACTGCTTCCAAGGCTCGTTTTCGGTGAGATAACGGTTGCCCAAACGTGCAAGGTTCATCAGTTCGCTCACGCCTTCGCGGAACTTGTAGTTTTCGATGAGTTTGCCGATCTTTTCAGGATATTGGTTCATCTCGGCGATGACTTCTTTGTCACGGTCGTTGAGGTTTTCCAATGCCGGAACTGCACCTTCGTAGTATTTGTGCGTCAAAACCAATATACGGTTGACGAAGTTTCCGAAGATAGCCAACAACTCGTTGTTGTTTCTGTCCTGATAATCCTTCCAAGTGAAGTTGTTATCCTTTGTCTCGGGAGCGTTGGCTGTCAGGACGTAGCGTAAAATATCTTGTTTTCCTGGAAATTCCTGCAGATATTCATGCAACCAAACAGCCCAGTTGCGCGAGGTCGAGATCTTGTCGTTTTCGAGGTTCAGGAACTCGTTGGCAGGCACGTTTTCAGGCACGATGTAGCCGTCGCCGTAAGCTTTGAGCATGCACGGGAATATGATGCAGTGGAACACGATGTTGTCTTTTCCGATGAAATGCACCATCTTGGTGTCTTCTGATTTCCACCATTTCTCCCAGTTGTCACCGCGTTTCTCGCAGATTTCCTTGGTGTTTGAGATATATCCGATAGGAGCGTCGAACCAGACGTAGAGCACCTTGCCTTCAGCACCTTCAACAGGTACAGGCACACCCCAGTCGAGGTCGCGGGTGACGGCACGAGGCTGCAGTCCGCCGTCGAGCCAGCTCTTCACCTGACCGTAGACGTTGGTCTTCCACTCTTTATGTCCTTCAAGAATCCACTGGCGGAGCCACGTCTCGTACTGTTCGAGCGGCAGATACCAGTGTTTCGTCATCTTTTTCACCAACTTTGCGCCGCTGATTGCTGAATGCGGGTCGATGAGCTCTTCTGGGCTGAGTGTGCTGCCGCATTTCTCGCACTGGTCGCCGTAAGCGCGGTCGTTGCCGCATTTCGGGCAGGTGCCGATGATGTAACGGTCGCTCAAGAATTTGTTACGCTCAGGGTCGAAAAACTGCTCAGTCTCACGCTCGATGAACTTGCCTTCTTTGTAAAGCTTCTCGAAGAACTCAGCCGCTGTGGCGTGATGAATCTTCGAGGTCGTTCTCGAGTAGATGTCGTAGCTCATGCCGAAATCCTCGAACGATTTCTTAATCATCTCGTGGTAACGGTCGACTATATCCTGAGGTGTGACGCCTTCTTTCTCAGCTTTGATGGTGACAGGCACTCCGTGTTCGTCGGAACCGCCAATAAACAGTACGTCTTCGCCTTTCATGCGGAGGTAGCGGACGTAGGTGTCGGCAGGGACGTAAACGCCGGCAAGGTGGCCGATGTGCACCGGGCCGTTGGCGTAAGGAAGCGCTGTGGTTATCAGATAACGTTTGAAATTCTTTTCCATTTTCGCAAAATTTTCAAGGTGCAAAAATAAGAAAAATAATTTTATTTTTTCAAAAATTTCGTTGTAGAACCGCCGATGGTGATGAAATACATTCCTTCTGGCAAAGATGAAGCATCAATTTGCTGGTTTTCTAATTCGATATTGCCAGACATTATTGTCTGCCCCATTAGGTTTGTGATTCGGTATTCTCCATAACTATCTGATGAAACATATATGATTCCTTCTGTTGGATTTGGATAAATTATGAAACCACTTGAAATTAATTCCGTAACAGAAGTAATATATTGCCATATGTCATCTATATGAACTTTAAAATGAGGAGTGTTGCTTCCGTCTGTGAACATATAAGATGTTGAAAAAGAGGCTATTATATCTTGATAAAAAGGCAAAGTGTCATTTTCGATTATACAATAAGGTTCAAAACCGTCTCCATGCGGATTATCGATAAAATACTCAAATCCATCCGAAACAATTGCTATATCAAGACCAATTGGAGGATATGGTCCCATAGGAGGATAACATGTCGGCTCGAGTTGCCCATATATACTTCTTTCACCAACACTCTCCAATTCTCTAATCTCGACAGTGTGAAACTCATTACCATATATGTCGTAATGAATACCGCTGATTCCTGAAATTGTTGAAATAATATCTTCACCCCAAAGAGGTTCGTACCAATGTTCATTGATTAGTTTATCGTTGGTTGTCAGAAAATAAACCTGAGTTTCATAGTTGCACGAAAGGCGGTTGATTTCATTAAAAGGTGTTGTTATATACAGTTCATTTGTTGTTATTGTAGTATTGAAATTCATATCAATGGGACCAATAACAGTACCAGGGAATACATCTAACAAATTGAATATTGGATAATCATAGCCATTTATAATCTCTATGGTTCCAATAAAAGTGTGAACATCTTCATTTATGGTTGTTCCATTAAAAACAATTGGTTCTTCGGTTTGTAACTCACCGTCAATGGCTAATAAATAATACGGATTCCCATAAACATCAGTGATATGAGCATAACCCTGCCATCCAAATAGAGTATAACCAGTCATATAACTATGTGTTCCATTTTTGTGGTTTTGTATGTCAACTACTTTGAAAGTATTACCATTATCATCCGACATGTCGTAGTACTTTCCAGAGACTTCTATCTCTGTGCCTAATTGGATAGTGTCATATTTAATGATAAGCTCAGTGGCATCGGGATTTGGCCAAAAACCGTCAATCATCGTATAATAATAATTGTCATCACCAGTGGCTATTGCAAACCGCATGTTATTAATGTTATTTTCGAAGTATGGAGCTTCTATTTTTGATAAAGTGCCAGTGATACCAGATATTCCGTCAGAATTTGCCTGTGATTTCTTACAATAGTAATCGTCATACAAAAAATAGAGATGGTTATCATTACCATTATAAAGATAGTATTTTTTATTAGGGGTGATGGTCACTTCTTCTCCAACACCATAAAAATGCTCACCATGGTCTGTGGAATAAAATAATTTTACATGATTGCCGTCTGTTTGTTCCATATGGTATACGATGCCGTAATCAGAAATTGCGATATCATGAGCCATGCCATATTCATTGGTTGTACCGTCAATAAGGTAAAAACCCGGCTCATGATGAAATCCGCTTATTTGACCTCCGCAATTGCTCGCGATTATACTCCCGTCAGGATGCATTATCATTTGATGTATCGAGGCTCTTTGAAAAGCGGCAAGATTCCAGTTTTGCATATTTGATAGTGAAGAACGGTATATGCCAGATGTTGTTGCGTTAGAACTGTAAATACTGGCGAAAACATCATCGGTATCAGTTATTAAAACACAACTTATGCTACCATAACCTAATGTTTTCATTTCCCATGTAGAGCCTCCATCTAATGTCCAAAATATTTCATTTGATGTCCAGCCCAAAAACACGTTGTTTGATTTAGAATACAAACCGCGGACCCAACTAGTTGCCGGTATAGGTGAAGTCTGTTGCCAACTGTCTCCATAGTCGTCCGAATATAAAACTATTGGATAATTAGTTATGAAGATCCTGTCATTTTTATTGATCGTACAACCAAAAGCACGGACACATTGATCCTCAAGAACCATGTTAAATGTAGTGCCTGTGCCTTCGCTTTGAAAACGATATAAATCGCCATACGATGCTGCAAAAACGCTACCATCACTAGTAGTTCCTATATAATCACATCCATATATACTAAACGGTTTCCAGATGTTTTGTGCCGTCAACGAAGTTAGCAAACTAAAGAAAATGATAATGGATAGTAGTTTTTTCATAGTTTATATCGTTTTTAACGATGCAAATATAATAATAATCAATCAGATAACAAAAATATAGCAGAAAAAAATTTAAAAAATCATTTCTGCTATATTCGATTATTTCGCGAGAGAAAAACGATCACATCGCCAGCAATACCAGCAACTGTGCGGTAAATATTCTTAAAAACATCGTCAATGGATAAACCGTTGCGTAACCTGTGTTAGGCAGTTTGCAGCCATCGGGAGCGATGTTATTGGCAAAAGCTAATGTCGGAGGGTCGGTATGTGAGCCGCCGATGAAGCCCATCAAAGTGTAATAGTTCATCTTCAACACCAAGCTGCCAAACGTTGCGACAATCATTGGAGGAACGATGGTGATGATGACACCGTAAACCACCCACATATAGTGAAGTTTCACTGTCTCGACGAAGACGCCGCCAGCGCCCAAGCCAACGCCCGCAAGGAACAGCGCTATTCCCACCTCGCGAAGCATGTGAACGCCTTTGCCATCAGTGAATTCGGTGTCGAACCAGCCTTTTTTCACGCCAAGCCAGCCGCCGATGATGGCCACGACCAACGGACCGCCTGCCAAACCGAGTTTCACAGGAGCATCCATTCCTACAGGAATCGGGATGGAACCGATGACTATGCCGACAGCGATGATGATAAACAACGGTATCAATGGTTGTTTCATAGACGTGGCACGCCGTGTCCCTACAACCGAATTATCAACGTTTTCCGCAATTGTCGTTGGTTCATTTTTGAGATCAATCCTGCACAATGGGCGCAAGATGATGCATGTCATAATCATTCCGACAACGGCCAACGGATATGCCACAGCGTATCCTGCCGCCAGTCTGTTCGCTGCATCAGGATCGCCAGCATCGGTAACGGCCTGCTGTGCCGCCGAAAGTCCCGGGGTGTTGGTGATAGCGCCTGTGTAAACGCCAGCCATATCTGTCAGACTCTGGTTCGCTACCTTGGCGATGATATACGTTATCACAACGCCTAAAGCGACATTGGCCAACGCCATGAGGTTCATCGCAAGACCGCCTTTTTTAAAGGAATTGAAGAATGTAGGTCCCACCTGCAATCCCACGGCAGTGACGAACAATATCAGTCCAAACTCCTTGACAATGTGCAGCATTCCGGCGTTGAGCGTCACACCCAAGGCACTGATGACAATGCCCACAAACAGTACCCAAGTGATTCCCAAAGATATTTTGGCAATTTTTATCTTACCAAGCAAAAGTCCAAGAAATATTGACAATGCAAGGTATAAAATGCAAGGACCGACGCCCGAACCAGTGAAAAGATTATACATTTTAGTTTACCGTTTACTGTTTACAGTTTAAAGTGTAAATGCCCCACAAAAGCAGGGCATTTACTGATTCTATCTAATTTTTGAAATTAGTCACCAAGTGTTGCAACCATAACGGCTTTGATGGTGTGCATACGGTTCTCAGCTTCGTCGAACACGATGCTGTTCTTGCCTTCGAACACCTCTTCTGTGACTTCGATGCCGTCCAAGCCGAACTGTTTGTTAACATCGCGGCCGACCTGTGTCTCGAGGTTGTGGTATGCTGGGAGGCAGTGCATGAACTTGCAGTTCTTGTTGCCAGTCATGTCCATCATCTTCTGGTTGACCTGATATGGACGGAGGAGGTCGATACGCTGTTTCCAGACCTCAGCCGGTTCGCCCATTGATACCCACACGTCGGTGTAGAGGAAGTCGCAGCCTTTAACGCCTTTCGCGACGTCGTCGGTCACTGTAACCTTTGCGCCTGTCTCTTTAGCGATCTTCTTGCAGGTGTCGATGAGTTCTTTTGAAGGCTGGAGAGCCTTTGGAGCCACGATGCGGACGTCCATACCCATCTTTGCGCCACCGACCATCAAGCTGTTACCCATGTTGAAACGGGCATCGCCGATGTAAGCGTAAGTAACCTGGTTGAGAGGTTTGTCGACATGCTCCTGCATTGTGAGGAAGTCGGCAAGGATCTGTGTCGGGTGGAACTCGTTGGTCAAGCCGTTCCAAACCGGAACACCAGCATATTGTGCGAGCTCTTCCACTGTCTTCTGGGCGAAGCCGCGGTATTCGATACCATCGTACATACGTCCGAGAACGCGTGCTGTGTCTTTCATTGACTCCTTAACACCAATCTGTGAACCTGTTGGGCCGAGGTAAGTGACGTGAGCGCCCTGGTCGTAAGCTGCTGTCTCGAAAGCGCAGCGTGTACGTGTCGAAGTCTTTTCGAAAATGAGGGCGATGTTCTTGCCTTTCAAGCGTGGCTGTTCTGTGCCGGTGTATTTGGCGTGCTTAAGGTCAGCTGCCAATGTGAGGAAGAACTTAATCTCTTCTGGAGTGAAGTCTAAAAGCTTCAGGAAGTTTCTGTTTCTGAGGTTGAATGCCATAGTTTTATTATTTTAATGTTGTTTTCAAATTTTTTGCAAAATTAGTAAAAAGTTTGGCTAGAAATGACGAATGCGAAAAATTTTTAACATTTTTGTTGCAGGTATTAAAATATGTAGTATTTTTGCAGTCCGAAAAATGATGCATCCTTAGCTCAGTTGGTAGAGCAATTGACTCTTAATCAATGGGTCCAGGGTTCGAATCCCTGAGGATGTACAAAAATTATAGAGGCGACATGTTAATCGTCTCTATTTTTTTGTATCTTTGCCGCTGATTTTTAAAAAGCTAATAATTAACAATTGTTCAAAAAAAAGTATATAAGAACCTAACTAAATGATAATGAAGCGATTACTATATATAACCATGCTTATCTCGACAGTACTGACGATGAGCTGTACAGGATACAACACGTTGAATAGGGAGCCGCAGTCAACCGATACGATTTATACCGGCGAGGCAGCTATGAGTGTATATGGCTACAATCCAGAAAGAGCTCTTGTGATTCTTGATTCGGCCGAGATTGTTGGAAATCTTAATGCCGACGAAGCCTCATTTTTACGCGCGAAAGTGTTTAGTTTGACGTTTGGCGAGGAGCGTTTGGATACTGCTCAGATGATTTGTAATTCGCTTTTGCAAAGCAAATATGTGAAAAACGACGACAAACACGAAGAGGTTCTCGATTTGCTTATTTCCATTTATCGAAAAAAAGAAAATAACGAGATGTTGCTGAAATATGCAACCGAAAAAGCCGAATTATGCCGTAAAAAAGGCGATGATGTTGAAGCTTTGCGTACCGAAGTCGAGATAGGCGTCATACTTACGAATTTAGGAAATATCGACGAAGGCTTGGCCACGCTCGACGAGGTGATAGAAAAACTCGATGTCCCGGGAAGCGTCAATCGTCTGGATGCCTCGATCCTTGCTATGCGCCGTAAGATAAATGTTCTCAGAAACAATGGCCGTTATGCGGAAGTGATACCGATTTCTCATCATATTGCAGCAAAACTTGATTATTACGAAAAGCATCACGACCAATATGCCAACGACTCGTACCGACTTTTACCCGATTCGGCCGATCGTGCAAGATATATCGACTTCTGTCGCTCAACGGTTTACAACTATCTGGCCGATGCATATGCCAATGAGTCGGATTTAGACAGTGCACGTTATTATCTTGCGTTGTTTGAGCAAAGCGATTACGGCAAAACCTTCGGCGGACGCAGGTCGATAGCGCCTACATGGATTATTCTTGGCGATTACGATAAGGCTCTTGCCGTTTCCGACGAGGTGGTGGCTCGCATGGGTACCGACACAATAAACACCGACTATTCCAATATTTTATGGGGTCGGGCCATCGCTGCCGATGCAAGAGGCGACAGTCGTGCTGCCAGCGGTTATTGGCGTCGCTATGCCGAATTGAACGATATCCTCAGCCAACAGCTGCAGCAGAGCGAGGCTCACGAATATGCCGCCCGCTATCGTGCTCAGGAACAACAGATGGAGATTGAGAAGTTTACCATTCAAAACCGTATGCAGAACATAATCATTCTGGTAATGTTTACAGCCTTGCTGGTGATTGTGCTTTTCTATAATTATACTGTTTTCCAGAAACAAAGATTAAGAGAAAAGAATGCGGCTTTGGTGAATCTTATCGATAAAAAATCGAAAAAAGAACTTCTTCAAGACGATGAGCGCCTGGCGGAAGCCTGTAAGATGCTCAGCGAACATCCCGATATGAAAATTGCGGAGATTGCAAATAAAGTAGGACTTACCCCGCGCAGTCTGCATAAGCTTTTCCGCGAACAATACGGGATAAGTCCTTCTGAATATAGGACGTTACATAAATAATTATTTATGCACTTTTCTCACGAATTCTTCAACTTCAGGAACGCCTCCTTGATACACTAGATATCCGTTGTAAGGCTCGCGCGGTGTGATTTCGCTGTTGACAGGCGTCAGCATGATCTTACGCACCTCTTCCCTATCGTGAGTTTGTCCTAAAGCCCAGCCCAACTTGATGTAGGCAGTCTCAGCAAGCATGTTGCCTGCCGGGATGATGCCACGGTTCATCAGGTCGCGGCCGGTGTCGTAAACGAACATGTGGGCGTAGCCCCAGATGGTCTGTACCGTCATGTACTGATGCACGCCTTTCTCGGTGGCACGCTGGATGGAGTCGAACATTCCCTTGTTTACGTGACCCAGTCCGGTACCGTCCCAGATGATGCCTTTGTAGCCGTTGTCGACCAAAGCATCGAGCACATCGGGTTTCATGCCAGGATAGTAATAAAGGATAGCGACTCTGTCGTCGAATGTCGGGATGATCTTCACATCGCGGTCTTTACGACGGTGGTTGTATTCCTCCTTAATTGGCACCACGCCGCGTTTACGGTCAACGGTGGCAACAGGAGTGTCGCCGATGGTGCGGAAGGTGCTGCGATAGCTCGAGTGCATCTTACGTACACGTGTTCCACGATGCAGGAAGCCGTATTCGTCGGAGGTAGGACCGAACATACACACCATCACCTCGGCCACATCACCGTGTCCTGCTGCTGTCATGGCATGCATGAGGTTCAAAGCGGCGTCTGATGACGGACGGTCGGATGAGCGTTGTGAGCCCACCAACACAATCGGCACCGGCAGGTTCTGGCACATGAATGTCAAGGCTGCTGCTGTGTGCGCCAAGGTGTCGGTACCGTGACCTATCACGATGCCGTCGATGCCGTTTTTAATCTCCTCGCCTATCTTCTTGGCCAGGGCGATATATTCTTTTGGCGACATGTTCTCTGAGAACACGGCAAAAACCTTCTCGGTGTCGAGGTTGCAGATGTCGGCCAACTCCGGCACAGCGCCGTAGAGCTCACCTGGCGAGAATGCCGGAATCACAGCGCCGGTGCGGTAATCCAAACGCGATGCGATGGTGCCGCCGGTGCCGAGCAGCTTTACATGAGGCAGTCCCTCGGTGTAAGGGAACTCCTTCTCAGGGATGTGGTAGTTGGCTTTCTTGTAATCGGTCTCCTTCATGCTTGTGATGGTGCTGATGTCGACGCCGATATTGTAACCGGTGTTGACCTTCATGACGATATGCTGGTCGTCCTGGAAGGCGGCACGTGGCAGGATGGTACCTTTAAAAAGACCACCTGTGGTGTGGCATTCAGCCTGACTCCACACGCGGCAGTTATATTTCTTGAGCACCTCAAGAGAGGCACCCCAATATCCTTGGAAAAAATCTTCAGCCATGTTCTTCTTTATTTGATTTTGTTAGCCAATACTTTCAATTCGATGTTACCCATTGCCTCGTGCATCTGTCCCATGATCCAGTTGCGCTTGTTGGCGGCGGCATGGAGTTTCTTGTTGGGTTTGTAACCTGCCATCAGCTTATTGAGTTTCTTGCTGATGGTGTCTTCCGATGCGCGGCGGAATCCAATCTTGTGAAGCACTTCCTTCATGTCGAGAGAAGCGTCTTCAACAAGTGTCGGAGCCATGTTCCAGGCGAGACGGTAGTTGAGTTTCTCTTTCTTCAGGAATGCGAAGAGCTTGTAGAGTGTCTCATATCCGAACTGTGACTCAGGGTTCTTGCCAAGGAGGTTTTTAAGTCTCATTGCCACGAAGCAGCCGAGCTGACGGCCGTTGACGCCGAGTTTAGTGACGATCTCGTCCATCGTCGGGAACCAGTTCTTTGTGAAGATATATGTGAAGCAGTCCTCCGGCACGTTCCATTCTTTGAGTTTATAGTAACGGTCGATGATCTCTGTCGGAAGGTCTTTCTTCATCTTTGCTATCTCTTTCGGGTCAAGCGGGATAGGAGCCGAGTCGGTGTCAGGATACATACGGTCGGCACCAGGGAGCACGCGTTCGAAGATGGTGATGCCGTTGCTGATGGCCTTACGTGTCTCTTTCGGCACTCCGTCGAATGCCATGAGGCAGCGTTCTTCGATGGTCTCGATAGCTGTCGGCATGTCTTCTTCAGGTCCCCAAACGAGGATGAGGGCATCGTCGGCGGTGGCGTGGACCTTCTTGCCTAATCTATGCCACTGGGCGTGTGACAAAACCGGCTCAAACATCTCGTCATGGAGCATGTTAGGACGCTCGAGGCAGGCGATGACTTTCAGACGGTCGGCGATTTCGTCGGCGAACATCTTACCTGGCTGGGTGAATGTCGAGAGAACACCACGGAACTGCGGAAGCTTTACAAGCTTCGCGGCTGTTGGCTTTTGGCCATTGGCCGTTGGCAGCTTAAAGTAACTAGGATTTACATCTGCTACTGTCACTTTCCAGCCTTCTTTTTTAACCTCCTTGTTGAGGCGTTTCTGCAGCTGCACCAGCGACCACTGACGGAAGCACTCGTTGTGCGAGAGTTCCGGGATCCATTTGGCGTGCTGAACGCCTTTCAGCTCGATACGTGTGCCGCCTTTGCAGCTCACGTTCACATCCTGACGGCCTGCGCCCATGCCTGTGCGGACAAGTCCTGTCGAACGGCCCAAGAAACGGATATATTCGCAAGTCTCTTTGAGTTCATCAGGGTTTTTGCAGTCAGGGTATGTCACTGTCTCAATCAACGGGACGCCGAGACGGTCGGTCTGGTACACGCGGCGGTGACCCACGTCGCTGATCTCGCGGCAGGCGTCTTCCTCGATGCTCAGCTGGATAAGACGGATGTCTTTCTTTGGCAGCTTGAGAAGGCCTTCCACGCCCACGATGGCGGTACGCTGGAAGCCTGTCGGAATGGAGCCGTCGAGATATTGTTTACGTGTGATATGCACCTCGCCCACGATGTTGAGGTTTGAGCGCAACGCAATGACGATGGCGTTGTGCAAAGCCTCTTTGTTTATTGGGAAAGGCGGAGTGTCGTCGATATCGTAGGTACATGCTGTACCGTTTTTGATACGGTAGACGATTTCTTTTTTGGTCTTAAACTCCATGAGGGCGGTGCCGTCGTATTCGCCAAGCTCAGAAAGCGTTGGGCGCATGTGACGGATAAGCTCCGCGTCGTAGTCGTCGAATTTGTTGAAACGTCCGGCCGGGCAGTGGCAGAACAGCTTTTCCTTTGTCTTGATCTGCTGGTGAACTTCCAGTCCCGACATGAAGCCGATGCGATCGTAGTCGGCCTGTTTGGCTTGTTTGCGCTCCACGTAGCCGGCCTTTTTGCGTGTCTGCTCGTAGTTTTTGCGCGGGTCAAAAATTGTGCTCATATTTCTATGTTAAATTTTCCAAAAATAATTTGCTAAAATACAAAAATATCGTATTGGTATGGAATTTTTTAGATTTTTTTTCATTTTCATTGAATTTTAGTAATTTTGCAATCTAATCTAAAGGAAAAATTCTGATGGAAAAGAGAATAGGAACAGTCATTATCGGAATCGAAAACCGTGAATCGGCACCAAGTGTCAATGCTATCATTTCAAAACATTCAAACATCGTTATCGGAAGGCTTGGCTTGCCGCGAAATGAAGGGATGAGCCTGATAAACCTCGTTGTCGAGGGCACCACCGACGAGATAGGGTCGCTCACCGGACAACTGGGAAAGGTCGAAGGGATAGAGGTGAAATCGGCGGTGCTGAAGAAATAAAAAACACCAAAATTTATGAAACTACTAAATCATTTGATTAATCTATTGTTTCCACGCGTTTGTGCGGCGTGCGGGAATATACTTTTGGAAAGAGAGGACACCGTTTGCACCACTTGTCGTTTTCTTTTGCCTAAAACAGGATATGAACTGAACCCAAACAACCCTTTGGCGCAGATGTTTTACGGTCAGATGCCGTTCAACGCGGTGATGGCTGAGTTTTTCTTCAGTAAAACGGGAAAAGTTCAGCATCTCATCCATGGTCTGAAATATAAAGGTTGTCGTGAAAATGGCATATTTTTAGGCGAAGAAATAGGGGAAAGCCTTCTTAAAGCACCTGATTATCAAGGAATTAGTTATATTATTCCCATTCCTCTTCATCCTAAAAAAGAAAAGATAAGAGGCTATAACCAAAGTCACGTCATCGCCGAGGGTATCAGCGAGGTGATGAACATTCCGATTGCCGAAAAATGTCTCGTGCGGAGCGTCTTCACCGACACTCAGACCAAGAAATCGCGCGAGGAACGTTGGCAGAATGTGAAAGACATTTTCGAACTTAAAAAACCACAGAAACTCCAAGGAAAACACGTGCTTCTGGTCGACGACGTGCTCACCACAGGCGCTACTCTAATGTCGGCGGGCAAGGCGCTGATGCAGGTCGAAGGAATAAAAATCAGCGTGGCGACGGTTGCTTGTGCAAGTAACTGATTTTTTACTATCTTTGCAGTGTGAAAATAGTGTTGCTCGTGATAGGAAAGACCGACGAGGCGTATCTCGAGACTGGTATCTCAAAGTATATCAGTCGGTTAGAGCATTACGGACAGTTTGAGATGAAAGTCATTCCCGACATCAAAAACCGTAAGACTCTGTCGGAGGCGCAGCAGAAAAAACTCGAGGGTGAGCTACTTCTGGCGCAGTTTACAGCTGGCGACGAGATAGTGCTTTTGGACGAAAACGGCAAGACCTTCTCATCGCGCGGCTTTTCGCAATGGCTTGAGCGTCAGATGAATACAGGCTGTAAGCGACTCGTCTTCGTCATCGGTGGACCGTACGGATTCTCGCAAGAGGTTTACGACAAAGCCAATGCGAAAATCAGTCTATCGGAGATGACATTCTCGCATCAGATGGTGCGACTCGTCTTTGCGGAGCAGCTCTATCGGGCATTCACCATTTTAAAAGGTGAGTCGTATCATCATGATTAAAGATTGTCATTCCGAGCCCTTTAGGGCGAGGAAACTCCTATAGACAGAACGAAATTTAAATAAACATGAAAAAACTTTTTTTAACAATTTTAACATCACTCCTTTTCAGCGGAATGCTTCGTGCTGACGAAGGTATGTGGATTCCTGCTTTGCTTCAGAAAAACGAGGCTGAGATGCAGGCTATGGGCATGAAAATCACTGCCGACGACATTTATTCAATCAATCACAGCTCGATGAAGGACGCCGTGGTGCTCTTTGGAGGCGGCTGCACTGGCGAGATCGTCAGCGACCATGGACTGCTTCTCACCAACCACCACTGTGGCTTCGACTGGATTCAGAAACATTCGACTGTCGAGCACGACTACCTCACCGAAGGCTTCTGGGCTATGACGATGGACGAGGAACTCCCTTGTCCTGGTCTTAAAGCCAAGATGCTGCGCAACATGGTCGACGTCACCGAAAAGGTGCTGTTTAACATCACCGATGAGACCACCGACGAGGAGCGTGCCAAGATTGTGAAGGAAAACATCGACAAGCTTGTGAAAGACCAGCAGGCGATGAGCGATTATAAGGTGACTGTTGAGTCGTTTTACCTTGGTAATCAATACTTTCTGATGTTCAACGAGATATTCGACGACATCCGCATGGTTGGCGCTCCACCGTCAAATATCGGTAAGTTCGGCGGCGACACCGACAACTGGGTATGGCCTCGTCACACCGGCGACTTCTCCATCTTTAGAATCTATAAGGATGGCAAGCCTTACAAGCCGGATTATCACTTCACCATCTCGCTGAAAGGCGTCGAAGAAGGCGATTTCACCTTCGTGTTCGGCTACCCCGCCCGCACCAACGAATACCTTCCGGCAGTGGCAGTAAATCAAGAGGCTAACGTGGTTTATCCTGTTGTTGTCGACCTTCGCACCCAGATTCTCGATATCTATAACAAATATCAGGAAAAAGATGCTAAAATACGTCTTCAATATGCTTCAAAACATGCCGATATAGGCAACGGCTGGAAAAAGTGGATGGGAGTTATCGAAGGTATCCATAACTTCAAGGGAATAGAGAAAAAACAGGCTTTCGAAGAGGCTTTCTACGCATGGTGCCAGAAGCAGCGCAACCGCGTCATCTACACACGTGCGCTACGCGAGTTCGACAATGTTTATGCCGAGTTTGAGAAATATCGCATGGCCACGACATATCTCACCGAGGCCGGCTTCGCAATCGAACTGTTTAACTTCTCGTCGGTCTTCGACCCGCTGACAGAAGTCGATAAAGACACTCCAAAAGAAGAGCTTGACGCGCTTATCGAAGAGTTGAAAGCGACTGCAGCTGGTTTTTATAAAGATTATTATATGCCAATCGACAAAGAGGTGGCGGTGACCATGCTCAAGGCTTACCGCGACGCTCAGCCTAAGGATTTCCGTCCGGAGATTTTAAATGAAATCGATAAGAAATTCAAAGGAAATGTTGAGGCTTACGTGGATTATGTGTTTAATAGATCGATTTTCGCTTCAGAGGAAAAAACAAATAAATTCCTCGACGGATTCAAGCCTTCGCAGGCAAAGAAAATCACCAAAGACCCTGCATTTGTTGCATATAAGAGCATAATAGGCTTCTATTTGACTGAGGTGTATCCGAAATCGGCCGAATACAATGCCAAGATCAACAATCTGCGCCGCGTTTACATGGAAGGCCAGATGAAGATGATTCCTGAGGTTTATCCTGAAAAGCGGCTCTACCCTGACGCTAATTTCACACTCCGTGTGACTTACGGCAAAGTTGGCGGTTTCAAGCCGAAAGACGCTGTAACTTATGGTTATTTCACCACTCTCGACGGCATCATGCAGAAAGAGAATCCGAATATCTACGACTATGTCGTGACAGATAGGCTGCATGAGCTTTACGATGCAAAAGACTATGGTCGTTATGCCGATAAAGACGGCACTATGCATGTGGCTTTCATCGCAGGCAACCACACCACAGGCGGCAACAGCGGAAGTCCTATTTTGAACGCCGAAGGCAAGCTGTTAGGTCTTAACTTCGACCGCACATGGGAAGGCACGATGAGCGACCTCATCTACGACCCGTCGATCTGCAAAAACATCAGCGTCGACATCCGTTATGTGCTGTTCCTTATCGATAAATATGCGGGCTGCACACGTCTCATAGATGAAATGACCATCGATGAATAGAATCGTTACCTGCGTACGCTCTGCCACTCCCAGCGCGCTGAAGACCATCTGGTGGCTTACCAAAATTATGGTCGGCGTGTCGTTCGGCATCATGCTGCTTCAGTATTTTGGCGTGATTGAGTGGATTTCAGAGCTGTTGACACCGGTGTTTTCGAGCTTCGGACTCCCCGGTGAGGCGGCGCTTGCGTACGTCTCGGGATATTTCGTCAACTGTTACACGGCCATGGCAGTCATGACGTCGCTGCATCTCGACATGCGCGCCGCCACAATTCTGGCTGTCATGGTGCTCTGCTCACACAACATGATCGTGGAGACCACAGTGCAGGCAAAGACAGGCTCTTCGGCAGTGAGAATAGTGATCGTCAGGACACTTTCGGCCTTTTTGTTGGCTTTTGTGTTGAATCAGATCATGCCGGGTGAGTTTGCCATAGGCGAATCGCAGCATGTCACAGCCGATAACGTCACCTTCGTTGAAATGCTGAAAAACTGGGCATGGCGCACTGCCAAGACCGTCGGCTTGATGATAGTGTTGGTTTACGCCTTGACGCTTTTGCAACGAATCCTCAATGAATACGGCGTAATCGAGCATATCGCCAACTTCCTGAAGCCGGTGATGCTGTTCTTCGGACTGCCGCCTCGCACAGCTTTCCTGTGGCTAGTGGCAAACACTCTCGGACTTGCTTACGGAGCTGCTGTGATGATCGATGAGACTGAACACGGGACGACCACCAAAGAAGAGAACGATCTGCTGAACCATCATATCTGTGTGTCGCACAGTAACCTCGAGGATTTGCTGCTGTTTACGGCTATCGGCGGCAACTTCCTGTGGATGCTGCTATCCAGATGGGTTATGTCGCTGTTATTGGTTTGGGAAAGGAAGATTGAAATAATTTTTTCAAAAAAACGAAACCAATAAAAAAAAGTTGTATTTTTGCAGTCCGAAAATCGGGTTCGGGATGTAGCGCAGCCCGGTAGCGCGCTTCGTTCGGGACGAAGAGGCCGCAAGTTCGAATCTTGTCATCCCGACAATAAAAAAACAGCTCAAAAAGCTGTTTTTTTGTTTATAGTTTACGGTTTACCGTTTATTTTTTAAGGCTTTTTAAACGGTAAACGGTAAACAGTAAACTACTTCCATCGTGAGCAATCGCACTTCTCCCCTTTTTTCTGATAATTACTGGGTTCGTATGCCCGCGAACAGGATACGAAAACTATTGATAACGAAATGATTAACAATAGAAGCTTTATTATATATCTTTTCTTCATAATTCCTTTTTAAACAGTAAACGGTAAACAGTAAACTACTTCAGCCATGTCTCAGGATTCGTATTGTTTTTATCGTTCCACACTTCGAAATGGAGCGACGTTACGTTGTCGTTGGCTCCGGTATGAATCAAGCCGATTTTATCGCCTGTCTTGACCTTATCGCCAGTCTTTACATACACTTTCTCGAGGTTCGCATAAAGCGTGAAATACATGCCATGGCGCACCATCACCACATTGGTCGAGCCGGTGTTGAAGATTGTCGACACCTGTCCGTCGAACACACATAAGGCGTTGGCACCCTGGTCGGTCGAGATGTCGATGCCATTGTTGAACACCGTCACCTTAGGCTGTGTGGGGTGCGGACTATTGCCGTATTTCTTAGTTACGATGCCGCTTGCCACTGGCCACGGAAGCTTGCCTTTGTTGTTTTCAAACGAGGCCGAGAGCTTCGGGTCGATGGTCGCGTCAGCACGACGTCTGGCGAGCTCCTCCTCTATCAACTTCTTGATTTTCGCTTGCAAAGCCTTGGTTTCCTTCTCCTTCTGCGCAATCTCGTTCTTAATCTTTTTCTCGTCCTTCTTCAGCTTCGCCACCTTGTCGTTGAGCGACTTTTTGTCTTTGTTGAGCGCCTCAACCTCCTTTTTTTGCTGGGCATAGAGCTGCTCGATACGTTTTTTGTCAGCTTCAGTCTTATCGATCCTCACCTTGATGTCCGACTTATTGTTGTCGATATCGACCATCTTTTGCTTCAAAAGCTCATTAAACTGCTTGATATACCTTATCCTTCTTACTGCTTGGTTGAAATCATTTGAAGAAAAGATAAAAAGTAAGTTGTTGAGGTTGTTACGGTTACGATAACTTATAACCAGCAGGTCGGCATATTCGCGACGGTTTTTCTCGAGTTCGTTCTGAAGGTTCGAGATGTCGTTTTTATACCCTTTTATATCCTTATTCAAGCCATCGAGTTGACTTTTATATGCCTTCACCAAATCTTGACGTTTCTTTATTTGCGCCTGCAAAAGCTCGATTTCCCGTAAGGTTGTCTCCTTGTTTCTCGATGTCTGTTTCAGCAGATTCTGTGAAGTCTTGATTTCCGACTGCAGCTTCGTGACTTTCTTCTCCAAATCGTCCGCAGATTGGCACAAAGCCGTCATCCCGATGCCAAAAAACATCAGTAAAAACATCAGCGGATATTTGATTTTACTAATCATTTGAAGATACGGTCATACTTTTTAGGAACGTTGAAAATGAACTCGATATTGTCACCAACAACGATATTCGAATAGCTTATTTCGGCTTTGAGCAAGAAATCGCCGTGGATATCGATAGAAATTTTTGTAGGGATATATTTCCCATTAACCTCTTCAAAATCAGAGTATTCAAGTTCGATTTTACGCTTGCTGTCGGCGTATTCCTTGATGTAATATTTCGTGATTTTAAATAGCTGCGGGTCGATCCATATGTCTTTCAACATCACCTTCCACTCGTCGTCACTCTGCTTAATTGACTTTTTTAACTCATTGGAAATCAATAAATTGTATTGTCCGTCTTTGATCGAGATTTTATAATTATCGCTTTCGCGAAGATTGATATCATTGCCGATTAGCACTGCCTGGATGAAGTCGATAGTGGTGATCATCGGCGAGATATCGTTGAAAACACTGATATTTTCGATGAGATAGGTCTTGTCGTTGCGGTTCAGCATAAACACCGAGTCGGGCGTCACCATCATTCGCAACACCTCCACTCCGAGTGGCGCTGATATGCTCGTCCAGATGATGCTGTCTTTCTGCATGCGCAGCTGTCCTTTGGTGCTGAAACTCTTGTCGGCAGTCTCGATTTTTAGGTTCATTTTCGCCTGGAAACTGTCGAAATCGAACTCGTTTTCCTGCACTTCCTTTATAAGATGACTGGCGGTGAATTCGCGCAGGGTAGCCTTCGTCATCTTTTTCTTCGACGAACAGCCTGTTCCAATGAAAAGAAGTGTTAAAACACTGAATATCAATATGATGCGAATTCTATTCATAGAGTTTTTCATCTTTTATTTTTTGCTCAAGAAATTCAGAGACCTCATCACCCGCTTTTTGGGCTTTTTTCCAATTCTTCACGGCATTTTTCTTATCGCCAAGCTGGTAAAGGATATCGCCGAGATGCTCGTAATTGATGCCACCCGGATGTTTATCGTATTTGAAAACCTTTTCAATATATTTTTTTGCCTCCTGATAACGGCCCATTTTATAAAGAACCCAAGCGTAGGTGTCGAGATACATGGAGTTTTTCGGCTCAGCTTTAATGGTCTTTTCCGACATTGCCAAAGCCTTCTCAAGTTCCTGATTATCAAGCGCTAAATAGTAAGCATAGTTATTCAAAACATAAATGTTTTCCGGATCGTATCTCAGAATTTTATTATAAGTTTCGTAAACTTTTTCCTTATTATTAAGCTGATGATAACAATCGGCGATATTTGTGTCGAAGGTAAGCATCATCGACTTTTCGGCAACAAAACGCCTGCCTTTTTCCAACGATTTCAATGCATCTTCATAATTATGCAACATTATGTGCGACACGGCATTCAGTTGGTAAAGATAAGGTTGATCCGGATGAAGGGCAATGGCTCGATTTGAATATTCTATTGATGCCTTGTAATCTTCCAACATGCCGTAACACATCGACAATTGTCCCAATGTAGCATATTCAGTATCGCCATATTTTACAGCTTTTATGAAAAAATCTTTTGCCTTAAGATAATCACGCTGTAAGTAATAAAGAGTGCCTACAAGATTATAACCGGCAGATTTATCAGGGTATGTGTTGATGAAAGTAGTCCCGATTTGCGCTATCTCATATCCTGAAAGATTCTGATATTTATGCAAAAACAGTTTTGACAACTCCACTTTAGTGTCGTATTCGAGATTTTTGTTTTCCAGTGCTGCTAGAAACTCCTCAAAAGCCTTGTCCTTGTTATTAACGCTCAGATAATAATCCATCAGCGACACGTTGACGTACTTATCTTCTGGATCTAACTCCTTGATTTTTATGTATTGTTGATAAGCCTCCTTATCGCGTTTCGTCTTGCGGTAGGCTTCGGCCAGAAGGGCACGGTAGCGGGTATTGTCGGGCATAAACTCCACGAGTTTTTCCATCTCTTCGATGGCTTTGTCTTTCTTGCCCTGCTCGTCGTAAATCTGAATTTTTTGAAGATAGATATACTCGTTTTTACCGACTTGCTGTTCCAAAATATCAAGTTTTTCAAGCACTTTGTTGAAATCGCCCACACGCAGAAGCACGTCGATGTAAGTCTCGACATACTCCAGGTTGTCGGGTTCCGCCTCCATCAGCTTTTCGTAGATATTTATGAAGGTGCGGTAATCGGAGTTTTGCAGATGCAGCTGGGCCAGACGGATCTGGTACCATTTGTTGTCGGGCTGCAGGTTGACTGCCTGCTGAATCATCGAGAGGGCTTCGCTGCTGCGGCCGTCTTGCTGATACAAGGCCGAGAGCTCGTACATTGAGGCGTCGTCTTCGTCGTAAAACCTCAGTGCCTGCTCGAAGTTGTAGATGGCAACAGGATAGTTCTCGTTGTACTTCGCCTCGATGCCTTTCGAGAAATACTCGGCGTTTTTCGGCAAACTGCGAGGCACTATGCTGTCGTTCTGAGCAAAGGATTCACTCAAAAGAGACGTTAATACAACTAATATTAAAAACTTAACTTTCATCAAACGCTTTTCTATTTTACAGGAGTTTCCTCGCTTCGCTCGGAATGACAATTTGACAACGGATAAACCAATTGTCATTCCGAACCCCTTTAGGGGTGAGAAACCCCCTTCAAATTAACTTTACTTTCCAGTATGTCCAAATCCCCCAGCACCTCGCTCTGTCTCGCTAAGTGTCTCAACCGCAACCACTTCCGGCTGTTCGTGCTTGGCGATGACGAGCTGTGCGATGCGGTCGCCGCTCTTAATAACGAAGTCGGCATCCGACAGGTTGATCAGAATCACCTTCACCTCTCCCCTATAGTCGGCGTCGATGGTACCCGGCGAGTTCAAAACCGTGATGCCGTTCTTGATGGCCAGTCCGCTGCGTGGACGAACCTGTCCTTCGTAACCTACCGGGATCTCCATGAAGAGTCCTGTTGGCACCAAAGCGCGCTGCATTGGCTTTATAACTAATTCACCGTCAGGGAGATACGCTCTGAGGTCCATGCCTGCCGAGTTCACTGTCTCGTAAGCCGGCATAGCGTTGTCAGATTTATTAACAATGTTCAATTTCATATTTTCAAAGGATTTTTACGTTCAAAAACAAAGACAATACCCAAATAAACTAATATAAGTAATGTGTTGATAGTCAAGCGGATAGCAAGACTGTGGTCGCCAAAGATGGTGCTTATCAGGAACAGTCCGACGGCCACCGCGATGTACATGACGATTCTTCCTACCTGATATGGCACCGGGAACACTTTTTGTCCCCAGAGGTACGACACCAGCATCATGATGGTGTAGCAACCGAGGTGTGCGATGGCGGCACCGAGGTAACCGATGCGCGGTACAAGGATGAAGAGACATAGTAATGTTACCGAGGCGCCGATAATCGAGATTATGGTGCCGGAGAAGGTTCTGTCGGTGAGCTTAAACCATATCGAGAGGTTGAAGACTATGCCGTAGAACATATTGGCTATCAACACGATAGGTACGATAATCAAGCCATCGTGGTAGTTACTGCCGCCTCTTCCGATGAAATATTTCAGCACGTCGATGTAAAGCATCACGCCTAGGAAGATTAGCAGACAGAATATCACGAAATATGTCATCACCTTGGCGTAAAGCTCAGGCGCGTTGCGGTCCTTGGCCTTGCCGAAGAAGAAAGGCTCGGAGGCGTAGCGGAACATCTGGATGAAGATGGTCATCAGCACCGCGAGCTTGAAGTTGGCGCCGTAGATGCCGAGCTGCTGTAGGGCGTACTCCTCCCCTGTCATGTCAAGCATTGCCAGACTTTCGGCATCAGGAATCGGGGTGAGATATTTTATCAAGATCTTGTCGGCAACCTCGTTGACCATTCCCACGATGTTGATGAGCAGAATCGGCAATGCGTAGGCCAGCATCGGATGGATGAAGTTCTTTTCAAGTTCGAAATGATAGCCTTTAAACTGCGGAAGCAGCAAAAGCAGGCTAAGGAAGCTCGACAAAACATTGGAAATCAGCACCCAGACAAGCAATCCGGCTTGCGGACCGAACACCTTATCGGATATTGCCAAGGCCGTTTCCGGGATAACAAGCAAGAAAAACAGGTTCAAAGCCACACAAAGCGTAACGTTTGCTATCTTAATGATAGTGAATAACTTAGCTTTATTATTTCTTCTCAGCTTCGCAAATGGAACAGCTGTCAAGGCGTCGAGTGCTACGATTATTCCGAGGAAGAGCACATATTGAGTATTATGCTCATACTGAATGAGATGCGCAAAGTTTTGATATAAGCAGCAATACAAAATAAGGAAGATTCCCGTCGTGGTGATTATGCATGAGATGATGTTGTTGAACACCTTGTCGGGGTTCTCTTTCTGCGTGTAGCGGAAGAAGGTGGTCTCCATGCCGTAGGTCAGCAGGGCAAGGAGGAATGCTATCCAGGCGTAGAGGTCGGTGATCTGACCGTACACTCCGGGGGCGAAAACGCGCGTGTAAAGCGGGACCAAAAGATAATTCAGCAAGCGCGGCACTATTGTTCCCATGCCGTAGATGACGGTTTGGCCAGCGAGTGCTTTTATTGGGTTACTACTCATATCATTTTATCAGCGTCATTTCGACACCATTTCATTCCGCTCGAAATGACGAATTATTAACGTTTCAACTTGCAAATATATTACATTTCTTTTAAAATAGGTATATCAATTGTGAAAACCGTTCCGATTCCCACTTTGCTCGAGAAGGTGATATTGCCTCCCATAGCCTGCACTATGTTTTGCGACACCGACAGTCCGACGCCCATTCCGCTCGATTTCGTGGTGAAGTTCGGGAAGAAAATCTTTGCCTTGTCTTCTTCTTTGATGCCGCAGCCGTTGTCGGAGATTTTTATCTTGTACCTCTCCCCTAACCTGCTGAGTATCAATTCGATGTGACCGGGTTCTGAGCCGATGGCTTGAATGGCGTTTTTAATGATATTTCCGAAAACACGTCCGAGGTTGTTACGGTCGGCGAAGAGAGGCCATTCTTCTTTCTCATTGTAAATCAATGTGATAGAGATGTTTTTTTCAACGTCGTAGAGTTTTATAGTGCTCTTCAGAAGCTCGCTGAGGTCGAAGGTTGTAGGTGTATTTTCCGGCAATTTAGCGTAATTGGAGAATGCTGTTGCAATCTTCGAAAGTGTCTCTATTTGCTCGAGAAGCGAGGTAAGTGTTTCCTTGAAATTCTCTTCGAAATTAGGATCTTTTCTCTCCCAAAGCATCTGCAGATATTCGATATTCAATCGCATCGGGGTGAGCGGGTTCTTAATCTCGTGCGCCACTTGTCGTGCCATCTCGCGCCAGGCGTTCTCACGTTCGTTGCGGGCGAGTTGGTTGGCGGCATTCTCGAGTTGCACAAGCATCTTATTATATTGTTGGATGAGCGCTCCGATCTCGTCGCGGCTGTTCCATTCGATAGGCTCGTTGTTCACTCCGAAATTGGTCTTTCCCATCTGTTCCTCAATGATTTTCAAAGGCTTAAGCGTTTTGCGTGTAATCAAAATAATGATGATTGACGTGATGCAGAGCAAAACGATGATGATGTTGATATAATTAAGGATGAAACTCGAGATTCTATCATCGTATTCTGAATCCGAGTCAAAATATGGGACATTCAGAACTGCGATCAGTTCGTTGTTTTTGTCGAGAATAGGGAAGTAGTAAGCACTGCATTTCTCATCGCCATACCATTCGGTCTGCATGAAATATCCGGCTCCTTCTTCGCAAATAACATGGTAGGCGTTCTCATTAATCGACTGATAATCATCTACATGAGCGTGATCACTTAAAGTGGAGTTGATCACATTTCCGTCGAGGTCATAAATTTTTATATCGCAGATGAAAGTCTCGGCAAGGTTATGCAGAAAATCATTGTTTGTAAGGCTGTTTTCGTCTAAGATATTGGTTTCCAATTTGTTACGAATGATATTAGCCTGTTTGTATTGCAAGATTTCTGTTTTCTTTTTAATATTATTGTTCAAAAACAAGAAGGATACAAACCCGACGATGAAGAATGAAAATGCCAAAGTCAGCAGGATGGTGATTTGCATCTTGCCGTGGAAACTCTTGCGGAACTGAGTGTGGCTTGAGTAGAAATATATATAAAGGAAGTAGGAGAGGAGCAGGGCGAAGAAAATGATTGAGAACGGCGCCACGAAACGAAGCCAGCGTTCATATTCGATTGTGACGATGATAGTTTTATTGTGATTTAAAACATTGAATATCAAATGTTTATATCTATTTCCTTTGTGGATGCCATCGTCTTGCGAAATAAAATTTTTCAGACTGTTAGGGTAGAGGTAGTTACCGAATTTATAGTCGAGGATATTGTTTTTGTAGATGCTGAAAGAGTAGTTTTTCAGGTTATTGGTTGCATATTGGTTGAGATTTTTATTTTTGTAAAACTCAAGGAAGATGCTGTGGTTGCCCGGGAAATCTACTGAAATAAGATAATAGGTGTCGGTCGTAGGGTCGTCGACCTGGAAGAGGTTGTCGTTGATAACTGTCTTGTCGTTATTGTCGATGAGGTTTACAAACCAGTCGTTGCAGAGCACTTCGTTGTCGCCGTCTATTTTAATATATGTGTTATTGTCGCAAAGCGCGAAGGTTATGGCGTAGTCGCGAAGAAGTTCGATCTTGTCGAAATATTGGATTTTAAGATATCTGAAAATGGAGTCATCGCTCGGGATGTTATTTTCGAACCAGCCGTTGAAGGTCTGGTCGTTTTTCAACTTCTCGACGAATATTGAAGCCGCCGTTTCAAAATCTTTATCCGATTCGTCGGCTATCACTTTGGCGAACTGTTCCATGTCGGCGTTCTCGTCGCTCTCATTTTTTTCGTACACGAAAAACGAGACGGCGATGAGCGCGATGGCGATTAGTATGATAAATATTTTCTTCATGACCCTGTTTGTAACAAAAATCGTTCCAAAAATTGCTTTTATTTACGACATTTTCTAAAAATTTTTGACCGGCAACTCATAAAAATCCAAAATCGTCTTAAAACGGCTAAAAATGGCCAAAAATCAAATCTTGTCGTAAACGTAGATCAAACTCGAGTATTCTCCGTTGCGACGGGCTTTGCGGTTCGACTTCCATCCTCGGATGATGCCGCGGATGAAGGTGTTGCCATGGCCGGCGAATTTTTCGCTCATCATCGAGATATAAAATGCGTCCCATTTCATCGGATGAATACTTTTGAGTTGAAATTTTCCTTTGAAAATGTTTTCCAGCGACTCTTTATGAAAATGATTCAGATGTCGCGGCACGTCGTAGGCAGCCCATTTGTCTTGATAGTATTCTGCGTCGTACGATTTATAGTTCGGCACAGCGATAACGAGTCGTCCGTTGTCTTTCAACAAACGGTGAAGCTGTTCGGCCTGATTATGCAGATCGTCGATATGTTCGAGCACGTGCCACATTGTGATTACGTCGAAAGTGGAGTGGGGGAGCGCGAATATTTCTTCGGGTGTGACGATGGTTTTACCCAGTTTTTCCGACGCTATTTTGCGCGCGTCTTCGCTCAGATCGCAGCCCATCACCTCGCAGCCTTTCTGTTGGGCATAATGCAGGAAATCCCCGACGCCACAGCCAAAGTCGAGGAGTTCTGTAAAGTTATGTATACTCGATTTCTGGCCACGCATAACTTTACATAACCTTTTATACTTGCTTTTTACGTTGATTTTTTTAACGCGGTTGTAAATCCAGGGCACAAGACCTTTTTTATGCTCGTTGTGACTGAGATAATCCTCCGATTTGTAGTACTTCCCGATGGCTGTGGCGTCGGGGCGAGGTGTCGTGAAAAGCAGTTTGCACTCGTTGCACTCGTGGATTTCGAATTCTTCCTGCGACAGGAAATAATCCTTCAGCTTGAGGTGCAAGCGGGTGTCTTCTGATTCACAAAATGGGCATTTAACGCTCATGATATATTGTATTTATTGTTATTTTCAAAAATTGTTCCACGTGAAACATTTTGGATTATCGACCCAAAAACACAGCAAGAACCGAAATGTCTGCAGGCGAAACTCCGCTGATGCGGGAGGCCTGTCCCAGGGTTTGCGGCTTGTGCTTCGTCAGCTTCTGTCGGGCTTCGATTGTCAGCGAGTGTAGGGCGTTATAGTCGAAATCCGGACTCAATTTCACGTCTTCGAGGCGTTTGAGCTTATCTGCTACTTCACGTTCCTTGTCGATGTATCCTTCATATTTCACTAATATCTCCGCCTCCTCGACCACGCTGCGCGTGGCCTCGTCGGCGAGGTCAAACTGCGCACCAAGCGTTGGCACATGCTCGATGATTTCACGCAGACTGACCTGCGGGCGGGTCAACACATGAGCGTAACGTGTTTTACCGCTGATTTCAGGCGTTTCCTTCGCCAAAAGAAGATCGTTGATCTCTTCGGGTGCGATGTTAGTGTCTTTCAAATACTGCACCAGATTCTGAACCCGTTGCTGTTTCTCTTGGAATACGTCATAACGTTCCTTAGTGGCCAGTCCGAGCTTATATCCAAGAGGCGTCAGACGTGCATCGGCGTTGTCCTGGCGCAATAAGATACGGTATTCCGCGCGACTCGTAAACATTCGGTAAGGCTCGTCGACGCTCTTGGTGATAAGGTCGTCGATCAAGACGCCGATATAGCCTTCGTCGCGACTGATAACCACCGGTTCTTCGTCGTGCAAAAGCCTGTGAGCGTTGATTCCGGCCATTAAACCTTGTGCCGCGGCTTCTTCATAGCCTGTGGTCCCGTTGATTTGTCCGGCAAAGAACAAGCCGTGAATCTTATGCGTCTCCAGACTGTGATACAGCTGATCAGGAGGGAAGAAGTCGTATTCTATAGCGTATCCTGGACGGAAAATCTTGGCGTTTTCAAAACCTTCGATGTTGCGCAGGGCTTCGTATTGTATGTCTTCGGGCAGCGAGGAGCTGAATCCGTTGAGATAATACTCGCAGGTTGTCGCTCCTTCCGGCTCCACGAAGAGCTGGTGGAAGTCTTTGCCCGCGAAACGCTCTATCTTATCTTCGATGCTCGGACAATATCTCGGTCCGATGCCTTGGATTCTGCCTGTAAACATCGGCGATTTGTCGAATCCTTTACGCAGTATGTCGTGTACTTTCTGCGATGTGTATGCAATATAACAGGAACGTTGTTGAAGCGGCTTCGCCACGTTCATAAACGAGAATCCAGTCACTTCCTCATCGCCTTTCTGCTCTGCCAGTTTGCTGAAGTCGATGGTTCTACCGTCGATTCTCACCGGCGTGCCTGTCTTCATCCTGTCGGCCTCGAAGCCCAACTCCACCAGCTGTTCGGTGATACCGTGGCTCGCCGCTTCGCCTATCCTGCCGCCTGAGAACGACTTTTCACCGATGAATATCTTTCCGTTGAGGAAGGTGCCGTTAGTCAGGATGACAGTCTTCGAATGTACGTCGCCGCCCATCATGGTGTGTACGCCTTTGATCTGGTCGCCTTCGACTATCAATCCGTCGACATGGTCTTGCCAGAACTCGAGGTTCTTGGTGTGCTCCAGGGTGTTTCGCCACTCAGCCGAGAACGCGGCCTTGTCGCTTTGTACCCTTGGACTCCACACGGCGGGTCCCTTCGACTTATTCAGCATCCTGAACTGTATCATCGTCTTGTCGGCGATGATGCCCATCTGTCCGCCCAGCGCGTCAATCTCGCGCACTATCTGGCCTTTGGCGATGCCTCCCACGGCGGGGTTGCACGACATCGCCGCCATGAGGCTCATGTTCATGGTGATGAGCAAGGTCTTGTTGCCGAGGTTAGCCGCCGCTGCCGCCGCCTCACATCCTGCGTGGCCCGCACCGACCACAATCACATCGTAATTTTCGAATATCATTTTAAAATCTCCAATGTTCCACGTGGAACAATTTATATAACCATTTGACTTACAATTCGTTACGTCGCATTTTTAGACATTTTTCCTCTTGCTCGCGCATCTCGGCGGCAGCGGCGTCAGTTTTGTCGTCGAAACCGATAAGGTGCAACACTCCGTGCGCCAAGACACGGTGAAACTCGTCCCTGAATGGCTTGTTCATCTGCTCGGCATTGTCTTTGATACGGTCTACGCTGATGTAGAACTCGCCCGAGAGATACTCGCTGCAGTCATTCAGCGGAAACGTCACGATATCGGTGTAGAAATCGTGGTTCATCCGCTTCTGGTTGAAGTCGAGGAGGTACTCGTCGCTGCAGAAGAGGTAGTACAACTCGCCGATTTTCTTGCCGTAAGAGGCGACAAACTCCTCAATCCATTCCTTGGCTAACCGCTGATTCAACTGCGGCATGTCGATGTCGATATTTTCAAATTTTATCATTGTTTTTTAAAGAAATATTCGTTAATCTTCTGTTTATAAAACGGCTGATATTCAATAGGATTCGTCCGCAAGAAGTCCTGTTGCTTCTTTATGCTTTCTTCGTACCGAATCTCATCGATATTATGCGTTTTTTCTGTCCCCTTGTACTCATCCGACTTGCGTTTTTCCTCCTTTTCGCGTTCCTGCTGGGCTTTTTCGGCCTTCAGCATTCGCGACGTTATGTCTTTATTGCGCTTTATCGTCTGGTTGGTGATGCGCTTATTCACAATGTCTTCCTCGAGCCGTTCCATGTCTTTGATGATCTGATTGATGCCGTCATCGCCTAGGATGCCGTTCTGCTTCATCTCTTCGAGAATCTGCTGCATCCCTTCGCGTATCATCTCCTGTTCGGCGGCCATACGCGCCAGTTCCTCGCTCATAGTCGGCATTGGCGTGCCGTTTTGCTGTTGCTGCTGCATCTGCTGTTGCATCTTCTTGAGTTGCTCGCCCAGCTGTTGCTGCAGGTCACGCATCTCTTTCATCGATTTTGCCTGCCGTTGGCCTTTCTGCTTGCCTGGTTTCGGACAGGCTTTGCCGCCCATGCCGTCCATCTGCATGTCGATATCCTTGAGCGACTCGGCGAGCATCAGGGCGAGGTTATTCATCGACATTATCGACGTCTGCTGTTTCTGAGTGGCAGTGCCGAAACGCAGCTCCAGGATGTCTTTCATTGATGACTCCAGCTGCTGGTTGATAACCTGTAACTCGTTGAATACGAAGTTCTTAATGGCTGTCTGTCGCATCGCCATCTTACGCAGCGAGTCGTCGACCATAGCGAAGTTCTCTAGTATCTCCTGCTGACGGCCGATCTTCTGCGACACCGTCGGGTCATCTTTTTTCATCGAGCCGACCTCGAGCATCAGGGCTTCTTCGGCATGTGACGAACGCACTACGTTCTCGAGCAGAATCCTCACCAGATAAGCGTCTTCGGCCAGCTGTTCCATGCCGCTGCCCATCATCAGCGACATCATGTTTTCGGCCATCTGCTGCATCTTCTTGCCGGCTTTCTGCTTCTGCTGTCGGGCATCGTCGTTGTCGCCCGAATTCTCCGAATCGGCAGCATCGTCGAGGTCTTGCTCGATATCGTCGAAGGCTTCCTCGTCTTTGTCGATGTCGAATGGGTCGTTCAAGCCTTCGTTGCGCTCAATTATCGAGTCGAGGTTCTGCTCAAGCTTATTGAATTGATTTTCAGCGTCTTGCGCCGAGATAGAGTCGGTATTTTCAAGCAATTCATCGGCGAGTTTCTGCATTTCATCCATGAGCTGGTTCATGTCTTTCTCGACCTTCAGCTGTTCGAGCAGCGAGAGGTTGCGATCCATCAGATTTTGCAGGTTTTCGTTGTTTTTCTTGAGGTCTTTCATGATTTCCTGCATACGCTCTCGCGGCATGTCGTTGAGCAGCTGCTCAATCTCTTCCATCAGCTTCTTCATCTCGTCGGGAATAACCTCGTCGAAAAGCTTATTTATCTCTTCCTGTTTCTTGATGAGCTCTTCCGACGAAAGCTCGTTTTCTTTAATGAAATCTGACAGTTCCTTCTGTTCATCTTGAATCTTTTCCCATTCCTGCTGCACCTCTTTCTGCTTCTCGAGAAGTTCTTTCATCTTCTCCTTATCGCTCCAGTCGAGTTCTTTTTTAGACATCAGATCGCGAAGCATGTCTTCTATATCCTTACGGAGATTTTGAAGTTCATCGGAACGTTGATTGAGGTTGTTAAGTATTTGATTTTCAGTATTGTCAGCTATCGAATCAAGTTGTTCGGTTGTCGGCAGAACCAGATAAAACACTTCCGAGCGCTTGGCTTTCGGACCGTTGATTCCATCGTTGTCGAAGATCTCGAAATAAGCCTTTATTTCATCACCACGATAAAGCGTAAGTGTATCAATATCAATGCTATAGTAGAACGAAGTGCGAGTATTACGCTTGTCAATAGGGATATTTCTGACGAATGACTGCTGTGGTTTTCCTTCCACTTCGAAATGGTAAAGAAGCTTGGTGAAGCCGTAGTCGTCGGCGATAAGTCCTGAATAGTATGTCTGCTTGGCGAAATCCTCATGGAAATTCTGCACCTGGATGTCGGGATAGGCATCCGGCACAACGTCGACCGTGAACGTTATCGGGTCGGTGGTGTTCCATTCGTTGTGCAATGAAACCGTAAATTTCGTGGATTTCAGGGCATTAATTTCATATATTGAATTATCGATTGCAATTGTATCATTGATGAATATTGAATCCACATCGCGTGTATGGAACACGAATTCCACATTGGTGCCCTGCGGTACTATGATGCGCGTTTTGCCGCTGAGGTTCTCGTTTTTGCGATGGATATACGTCGGGAATGTCAGTCGTGCCTCGTAATACATCATCGTTGGGTTCGGTCTGACGGTGAGGTTTATCGTCTGACTGCGATAGTCGCCGCCTTCGACGAAGAATTCCTCGTTTTGATAAACATTTTTGAAGACGAAACGGAAGTCGTTGGTATTCAATTGGTTCATCATGCGGATGCCTGTATTACTTTTGATATAAAAAGTATTCGGGATGCGTTCGCCTGTGACGTGAATGCATAACTCCACGTCTTTGCCTTGCGTGGCTTCGAGACTTGTGGCTGAGAGCTCGACGTTGAAGGGCAGGGGTTTTACATATTCCTGCGAGTAGTTGATGATACGCTCAGCCGGTTTTTTGCCGAAATCGGGTAAAAATATTAAAGTAATACTTAAAATGACGAATGCTAATCCGAATATCTTCAGGTATTTATAATTCTCTTTCAGGTTAACCGCATCAGAGAAATTGATAGGCTTCAAATTCTCTGTACGCTGCTCTATTGTGGCTGCAAGTAATTCATTATCAGCATCTTGCGAAAATTCGTTCGAAAGCTGAATGGTGTTTAGGAGCTTGTCGCTGATCTCTGGGAAGAACTTTCCGATGATAACTGAGGCCTGTTCGTCGGTCATCTTTTTGCGGAAGCGGATGATATTGACGATAGGAATAATGAAATAGAAGACAGTGACAAACAGACTGCCGAGGATGAAGAGCAGCAGTAGCACCAACCTTCCTTTTTGCGGAAGCCATGAAAAATACTCGATTCCGTTGATTATCAGGAACAAGGCAATCATCAAGATGAGTCCTATCAGCACGCCTTGGATGAGGCGGTTGAGGTAGAACTTCCTGATGAAGCGCTCGATTTTCGATATCAACGCAATGTTTTTCATTACTATAATGTATAAACTTGCAAAGATACGAAAATTCCTGGAAACGACAAAATTAATAAAAAAATGTAGAGACGCCATACTATGGCGTCTCTACAATTATCAATTGTCAATTATCAACTATTCCTTCGTGAATCTCACGGTTCTGCCTTGGAAGCGGGCGAGGTAGAGGCCAGCTGCAAGGTCGTTGATGTTGATTTCATCCTGACCGTTGGTGACGACTGTCTTCACCAAAGCGCCGGTAGCGTTGTAGATGTTGACTTCTGTAGTGTTCTCGAGACCTCTGATGTAAAGCACATCGTTGGCTGGGTTAGGATATACTGCAACAGCATCCAATGAATTTTCACCAACACTTAAGTTGCCGTTGATATATATGTCATCAACATACCAACCGTGACCGTCTTGTCCTGTGTATTTGAATGCTACATATATGTTTTGACCTGCAAAAGCCGAGAGGTCGATACTTACATAATACCATGAGTCCATTGGATTTGACTGTGTCC